>Ga0302314_10003666_pt1 | contig 28280 bp, 10 predicted proteins | sample III_Palsa_N2_3_FD_200533 | JGI IMG/M metagenome (GOLD analysis project Ga0302314, IMG submission 200533) | Peat permafrost microbial communities from Stordalen Mire near Abisko, Sweden - III_Palsa_N2_3 | ecosystem: Environmental > Terrestrial > Soil > Palsa > Peat permafrost | place: Sweden...
CCGCGTAGGCCGGGAACTCGGGAGCGAGGGTTGGGCGAAGCTCAACAATCAGCGGCAAGGCGAGCGTGCGGGTCACGCACGCCGCCAACTCGCCCGGCGAAAGACCTTGCGAAGGGTCATTGGCCATGGGCTTGCCGATCGCAATGATCAGCACCCGCGCCCGGTCCTTCAGCGCCGCCGGCTCGTCCGCAGTCTCGCCGGTCAGCACCTCCTCGAAAAGCTTGTGCAGGATGAGACCGCGTTCACGTCCACCCTGGATCGAGGGGGGGAGCGCCTCGCCATCGGATGGAACGGCGTCGCTCGCCGTCCAGATCTCTTGCGCTTCGGGTGTCAGCACCGGCCCGACCCCGCCTTCATCGCGGCTCGGGGCCAACCAGGTCAGATGACGGTGACGTTCGCCAATCGCTGCAGCCTCCGCGGCGAAGACCTCCCGGTTCTGGGCGTTGCCCGCGGCGCTGGTCGGGGTTCCCATGTTTGTGGGCAGGTGCGAAAGATCAAGCGTGGGCAGACCACTGAGCGACAGGTCGAGCAGCGAAATCCATGCCGGCGACTTCGGCGGCGGGGCGTCAAGGCGAGGTAGGACCAGCAGCTCGCGGGCGCGGGTTGCCGCGACATACCAGAGCCGGATGCGCTCACGGTCGAGCTCGGCCTTTTCCGCGTCCCGGGCGGCCTCATAGCCGACCGGCTTCACGCCGAACACTGGACAATGGAAGGTGTCGCTGTCCCGATCGGTCACCGCGCTGTCCGGGGCGATGAGGCCGGTCATGGTGTTGACCGGGATCACGATCGGCCATTCCAAGCCCTTGGCGGCATGGATGGTGTAGAGCGCGACCGCTTCCTCCTGCGCGTCGGGGCGACCTTCGACCGCCCTCGCTTCGTCGGTCCAGGCCGCGGTCATGGTCTCGGCGAAGGCGCGCAGGCCCCGGACGGCGAAGGGAACCGTTAAGCTCAGATAGAGATCCACATTGGACAGCGCCCGCTCGGCCTGGCCGCGATGACGGCCGAGCAGGATTGGTCGCACGCGCATTACGTCGATTGCCTGCGAGAGCAACTCGTGGGGGGTGGTGCTGTTGGTCCGGCGGTAGAGGGCCTGCAGCTTTTCGAGGGTCGTCCGCGCCAGCGGGTGAGTGATCACGCTCGCGTCCACGCCTAGGTCCAAGCGGGGAAGAGCGTCCGTTTCATCCGCGGATCGAGGCAGGGCCCAGATGATGTCGAGCAGTTCTTCCTCTGTCAGACCGACTAGGGGGCCGCGCAGCAGCGCCCCTAGGGCAAGGGTGTCGCGGCGATCGGCGAGCACGCGCGTCAGCGCGATCAGGTCCTGAATCTCCTGCCGCCGAAACAGCCCCTTGCCGGCCTGGGTGGCGACGGCAATGCCTTGGCGCTCGAGCGCCTCTTCATAGCGCCAAAGGTCGCTTCCGGTCGGCGCGAGCAGGGCGATGTCGCCCGGACGGCAGACACGGCTCCCGCCAGAGCGGCGATCCAGGATCATCTCGCTGCCGATCAGGCGCGCGCACATCTGCGCGACGGCGTCCGCCTCCGCGTCTCTTTGCTGTTCGGCGCTCGCCTTACCAGTCTCATCGGCGACCGCGACGTCCAGGGCCGCAACGCAAGGGCTCTCGCCACGATCGCCATGGAACGGATCCAGCGCGGTGAATCCGGGCTGGCCATCGCCCGACAAGAGGCCCTCGAACCGATCGTTCACGTAAGCGAGGATCGGCGCGCAGGACCGGAAGTTGGTCGAGATCGACAGGACGCCGCTAGGATCCTGGGCGAGGACGGCGCTGCGAGCCCGGACATAGGCGCCGACGTCGGCGCCTCGAAAGCGGTAGATCGCCTGCTTGGGATCCCCCACGAGGAAGAGTGCCCCGGGGCGGATTTGGAAGGCGGCCCAGTCTTCCGATGCGCCCTCGGCGGGCGGTTCGCCGCACAGCCGCCAGAAGATCTCGGTCTGCAGCGGGTCGGTGTCTTGGAACTCGTCGACCAACAGGTGAGAGAAGCGCTCCGCCAACGCACGGCGAACCTTGTCGTGGTCGCGCAGCAGATCCCGCGCGGCGAAGATCAGGTCGTCAAAATCAAGCAGGGCCGCCGAGCGCTTGTACTCCCGGAACCTGTTCAGCACCGGCTGGACCTGGGCGATCACATCGGAAAGCACTCGACTGGCTGCATTCTGAAGCGTGCCCTGCCAAGCTTTACAGCACGCCGCGTAACAGGCTTCGGCCATCACGTTGAGACGCTCGCCATCGGCCTTGGCCAGGCCCTCCTGCTTGGCCGCGTCGAGCCACTTGCCCTTCTTCTTAAACGCCAGGAACGTACCTGCCTTGGTGCAGAGATCGGGGTGCGGCTCTGAGATCAGCAGGCGTACGAGCCCAGCCGATGTTTCGGCTGTGAGCGCATCGTCAAGGGCGTGCGCCATCTCTTCGAATCGAGCGGCGAACGTCGCCGTTTCGTCCTCGACCGCCGGAGCGGTCCTGATGAAGTCTGAGAAGGCCTCCGCCGCATCCGCAAAAGCCCGAAGGTCAGGCGCCAGCGGCGTGACAGCCGGGGCCGACACCGTGCGCCGCTTGCGCAGGTTGGCCACGATCTTGTGTATCAAAGCGACCGTCTCACCGGGATCCTGCAGCACCATCTCGGCGATGATCCCGCCGTCTGCGCCGGAGAGCAGCTCGCGCAGCCACGCCTCGACGATCTCGATGAAGGCGAGGTCGCCCTGACCCCGGTCCATCACGCTGGCGCCGGGATCGATGTCGGCTTCGACCGGGTAGGGCTTGATCAGCTGCTGGCAAAATCCGTGAATCGTCGAGCAGGTGACCTCGTCGATCGCGGCGACCGCTGCTGCGAGGTTGGCCTTATGACCCTCCGTCAAGCCGTCTGGGAGGGCGATCCGCAGTTCGGTTGGAATGGTCCCGGCCGCCAGTTCGGCGACGAAGTCGCGCACCCGGCTCAGCAGCTCGCTGGCCGCCAGCTCGGTGAAGGTCACGGCGGCAATGGATTTTGGGGCGATCCCCTCTGCCAGCATGGCGGCGATGCGGCCGGCCATGACCGCGGTCTTGCCGGAGCCCGCGCCAGCCTCAACCAGCATCGATCGGCCATGCGCGCTGATGGCGACACGGCGGGCGCCATCATCGGCCAAGCTTTTGGCTGCGATCGTCATCACAGGGCCTCCCAGACCTGGGTGGCGTCGCCGAAGAGCTCGCTCGCCGCCGCCTGTTTGCGTTTGCAGTAGGTCGCGCCGGCGTTCGCCGGCAGAGCGAAGGCAAGGTCGTCATAGGTTCCGCCAGTATCAGGTCCGATCAGCGCGTTGCCGGCGACCAGGTTGGCGCGCGCCGCGCGTAGGTAGCCGGAGATCTCCACCAATGTAGCTTCCGGATCGACGAGCTGCAGGTCGAGCAGGTTCCACGGGTACAAGAGGGAGGCGCTGATCGATACGTCGGCGCCGAGCAGCGCCTTGACCGCGAAAGCATAGAGGCAGCGCTGCAGTTCGCGCCCCCCGTCGAGGTTGATTGGCTTCTTCGGGGGACGGCCGGTCTTGTAGTCTCGGACCCGGGCGCGCTTGCGATCGCCTGACAGGTCGAGGCGGTCGATATAGCCGGCGATGCGAAAACCGGCATTAGGGATCTGAACTGGGGTCGCTGGATCCCAGGGGCTGTCGGCGGTGGATTTCGGCTCGGCCCCGCCAAACGCCACTTCGCTATATGAGCGTGACTCCGGGAGGTCATCATCGCCATAAGTGAGCGCGCGGTTCGCCAGTAGTCGCGCGTCATCGAGAGTTCGGCGCCAGATCAGCGTTGGCGGGACCGCGCGCCCGCCTTCCCAGACCCCGGCGACCTGTTCGGCGGCGCCCTGAACGGCGGCGGCGATCCCGTCTTCATCGGCCTGGGCGAGGCCGCCGGCGGACTCCAGCTCGTGGAGCGCCAGGTCGAGGGTCATGTGGACCAACTCGCCCATGCCGAGGGCGTCGAGAACCAGCGGGTCGCTCCCGCTCTCGGGGACTTTCAGGCGCATGCCGTAGCGCCAGGCAAAACCCAAAGGGCTTCGCAGGAGCAGTTTCAGAGAACTCGCCGATTGGGTTCGCTCCAGGATCGCCAGCAGTAGCGGATGGTCCGCACGGATCAGCCCGTCATGGGGCGTGATCTCACTGCGGCGCCAGTTGCGCCAGCAACTCGCCGCGCTGATCGCCTGCGGCCCCTCGGCGAACTCCTGGGGTCGCGCCATCAACCGGTCGGTTTCGCTGAAAGCGTGGACTGGTACCGCGTTGCGGCGGATGTAGGTCTCGTCCTTGTGCGCGCTGAGCAGGACGCTGCGGCCGAGCAGCCGGCCTTCGCTATCCCGGCGCGCCCGGGACAGCACGACCTGGCGCTCCGTGGTGCCGAGGATGGTCTCAAAGTCTCGGCGATCGGCCGCACCGACGGGCAGCGGATCCAGCTCATTCGTCGGAATAATGTGGTCGGAGATCAACCGGTCTTCGGAAATCCCGCGTGGCCAGCGCGAGGAATTGAGACCCACCAACCTCACGAAGCGCCGCGGCGAGGCGGCGAGGGCACTCGCCGGCATCCAGGCGATGGCGACGCAGGCCTCGAGGCCGTCATCTTGCTTGAGAACTTCCAGAGTAGCGTCGATCGAACCCGCAGGGCCCGCCAGCAGCGCCTTGCGCCAAATCGAGAGCGCGCGGCCACTGAGCAGCGCGGAGCCGATCTCATCGGCGGCGCCATGGCCCGTGGCCAGAAAATCGACGATCCCCTGTAGGATCGCCGAATGGTCTTGGCTATCCGGCCAGTCCGCCGGCGTCAGGCGCTTGAGCATTTGTGACCACGCTGAAACCGAGGCCAGGGGCGCGTCAGCTGGCAGGACGCGCGTCCAGCCCGCCGGCAAGCTCTGGAACGGACCCGACTCGCCGCAAAGTGCGGCCAGGCGACGCATTCGGGTTTGCGACAGGCCTCGGATCAGAATGTCGGCGAGCGCAGCGGCGGCTTGGCCCTCGCGGGTGGTGGTGACCTTTACCCCGTGGACAAAGTGCAGATCGAGGTTGGCGTCGGCGCGAAGCGACAGGAAATGGTCGTCGTAGTCCGCCGTCGAGGCGGCGGCGATGGCGATATCGGCCGGCTCGGCCTCTCCGGTTGCCAGCAAGGCGCGGACCCAACGCATGGCCTCGATCGCTTCGTGGTAGGTCGTGGCCGCGCTGACGGCGCGAACCTCCGGCGCGCGCGCTGGAGAGCGAGAGATTGAGACGCCGGTCGTTTCGAGCCAGGCGGGGGAGGGACGGGGGCCGGCGGACCAAGTCACCGGCGTATGGTCGGTCAGCGCACTCAAAAGCGGGCGCCAGCACGGGGATAGCTCGGTGATGCCGACGATTTCGATCGGTCCGAGAACCGCCCTAGCGTGGCCCAGTCGCAAGCGTGCCGCCGCAACCAAGTCCGTCGGCCGCATCATACCGGGGGGGAGCTGCGCCAGGACCGCGGCTTCGAGGCGGGCGATGGATTCCAGGCGGGGGTGCTCGCTGGCCCGGGCGGCGAGATCAATATCGGCGCGCCAGGCCTTGTGGAGGGTGTCGGCAGAGGCAGCCAACATGCCAGGGAGCAATTTAATGCTTTCCAACTCGCCGAGTGGGGTCATCGGGAGAACGGCTTGGATCGCGCTGCGAAGGCTTTCGTCATCGATGGCCCGGGCGAACCCGCCGGCGAGGCGAACCGCCAACTGCTCGAACGACATGATTTGCAGGCCGTGCTGGCGGTTGCGCGCCGCTTCGAGGCGCCGCTCTCGCATCGCCAAACGGCCGTGGGCCACGATCGTCCGCCGCTCAGTCATGATTGTCGCCCAACTCCAGCGCCGCTACAAAGAAAACCGGAACGTCACTTCTATCTGCACCTCGCTCGCAGGCGGAACTAGATGTAGTGACAACCTCAGCGCTTAGAGCGATGTTTATCGCCCAATTGAAGGGACGGGCGAGGGGTATGATCGATAGGAGCGTGTTGCAGCCTGCTCCCCGTCGCCGTCAGCGGTTGAGGAATTGTGAGGTTAGCCGAGCACCTCTTATCTTCGCGCTCATTTTGCTTATGTTTGCTGGGTCAGCAGTCCATGCTCAGGTCCCGTCATCGGCGGAACCTGAAACGGTGACGACCGGCGCCAACGCGGCTGACTTCCCGCCTCCAGCGCCACCACAACAAATCGATACCGGACCCCCTTCCACCGATGGACCCGCTGCATCTTCGGACTCCTCGACGTCGGAATCAGCCGACGCCGCGGCTGTTTCGGCGTCTGTCGGCGCGGCGCCAACGAACGAATCTGGCGCTTCATCCTCCTCGGACAGTCAACCAGTTCCGGCTACCGCTACGCCAGCCCCCGCATCGACCCAAACAGATGGAGGAGGGGGCGGGGGTGTCGCTGTGATCGTCGTTCTCGCGCTCATCTTCATTGGTGTCATGTCGTCGCGAAAGTCCAAAGGCCGCCGCAGGCCTGTAGCCACTCCCAAGCGCGTGACGATGACCGCGTCGGCGCCACGCGGCCGGACGCCGCCGGCGCCGGCTCCACAACGCTTCACTCCTCCAAAACCCGTGGCCGCTTGGCAGCCACCTGGGACATCCCCGACGGTGGCCGGACATGTAGTGCCGAATGGGATGATCTATCTCGGCAAGGCGGCTCCCTATCAGAGTGACGGCAGTGGTTGTATCGTCGATCCTTCTCTCCCGATCGCGGCGCCCTCTGCTGGCAACGCACAAGAGAAGCTGGGCTATTGGCCATCTTACGCAAACGTCTCGCCGGGCTGCAGAGGCACGTATCTTCGCTGGTTGTCGTCAGGGAAATGTGATCCTGAAACCGATATTGGGTACGTTTTTCTATATTTCTACGGGCTTGAGCGTCGCCTTCTGGTGGATCAGCCGCCGCCAGGCGAAGTTGAACTCCTTGTCGCCGAGGTCGTTCGCCTGCGCGGGATCTATTCAGGCAACGGGTCGTTTGACGGCTACAGCCGACGCCTGATCGAAACCGTCGAAACGGCGCGGGCGATCGTCGATCCCGCGTCGGCTCGCCCTTATACGCCTGATCTGTCGCTGCCTGCCGGCCCCATGTCGTTGCCCTTAAAGATCGCAATTGGGCGAAAGGTCGTTGCGGACGAACCTCTGGAATTCGACCTTGCTATCGCTGGCCTCATGGGTCTGCCCTGGGACGTCGCGCCGAGAAACACGCTCGTCATGGACCGCGCGAGGTCGGCATTTCTGCGCAGCTTGCGCGTCCGGTTCGACAAGGCCTTTCCACTTGGCTTCAAGCTGCGCAATCGCAAGGACTCGCGCCTTCAGCTTGACTATCGGCCCGCGTCCGCTGGCCTTCGTGTGAACCTTGGCGCGGCTGCAGCGCTCGGACACCTCCCTGATCCAGCAACACTAAACTGGACCAAACTGGTCAGCCTCGCGGCAGAGGTTTCTAGCGAGCTCGAGCCATATGCCAAGATGTTGGCTTACCACCCCGAGCGAGCCGACAGCCTCGCGGCTCTTGGGGTCTGCCCGCCTGATCTTCTGGCTGACACAGCTGTCAAAGCTCAAGCTTGGCTTAGCGGGCTGGCGAGCCCAATCGCTGTCACACCATTTGGTGATGTGGCGCGGCACGCGATTGGCGCGAGAGAGGCCAAATGGACGCTTCGGCATCACCGGTTGGTCGCCGAGACCCTGGCCAAGGTAGGGCGCGGTCTGGAGCCTGATCCAGCGGATGGGACCGAACGGCTTGAAGACGCGACCGAGGTGCTGGTGATCGCGGATGCAGGGTGCATTGCGCCAAATTCGCCTGGCTTCGGCGCGGCGGCCGCCGCCGCGGTGCTGGTTGCTGCGGTGGCTCGCACGCATGGGATTGGGGCGGCTCCCGTAGAGCAGGCTTGGCTTGCTCAAATTCGGAGCCGATTGAACCTCACCGCAGGTGAAATGTTGCGGCTAAGCGCTCGATTGATGTGGCTCCGTAAGTCGAATGCGGGCATTGCAAAGGCCAAGCGTCTCCTAGCCGGCGCAAATGCTGAGCAGCGCGAAACAGTCGCATGGTCCGCGGCTATCGCCGCCGCCGCAGGTGGGATCATGGGAAAGCCCGAGGTCGCGATACTGGAGACCATCTACGACAAATTGGAGGTGCCGCGCCGGAACCTCTATACCACGATCCATGGTACGGTCGCCGCATCCGCCGTTCCGGCTGTCGATCCCGTGACGGTCTCGGCCGAAGCTAAGCCGGCCGTTCACTCGATTCCGCGCCCGACTCAGACGACAAGGGCGGGCCTTGATGAAGAACGATTAGAACGGGTTCGTGCGGAAACTGAGCGGGTTTCGTCAGTTCTGGCTGATATATTCGCTGAGGAAGACGAGGGCGCTCCAGCTCAGCCCGCGAACGAGGTCGATCCCGCCCAGCCGTTCCCCGGACTGGATAACGCCCACGCGGCGTTCTTGAAGGTGCTGTCGACCAAGCCCTCGTGGACGCGCGCTGCCTTTGAAGTGGCGGCCCGCGAAGCCGATCTCATGCCAGATGGCGCCTTGGAGGCGATTAACGAGTGGGCGTTCGAGCAGTTTGATGAGCCTCTGATCGAGGATGACGAGCTGCTGACTTTGAACGCCTCGTTGCTTGGTCGAGTGACGGGGCGGGCGGATGCGGCATAAGGGCAATTTGAGCTCTCAAGTTCGACGAGTGGCGGGGGTGACTGGATGAGTGTGAAGATTGCGCCGAAGGAGCGGGACGCCGCCATTCAGGCGCTCAGGGCTGGCGTGGTGCCCCGGCTGGGGATTCGGCACGTTCAGGTCGGGCGCTCTCGTGAGGTCGAAGAGACTGTCCGTGATATGTCGCGCATCGCGGACGGTGGTTCGGCCATCCGCTTTGTCATAGGCGACTATGGATCGGGAAAGACCTTTTTCCTGACGCTAACCCGAACCATCGCGGCTGAGCGCAAGCTTGTGGTCATGCACGCCGACTTGTCTCCCGACCGCCGCATCCACGCTACCGGCGGGCAGGCGAGGACGCTTGGCGCGGAGTTGGTGCTGAGCATGTCGACGCGAACCAAGCCGGACGGCGGCGCGCTTGCCAGCGTCGTTGAGCGCTTCGTCAGTGACGTTCGGAAGGATGCACTCGCGAGCGGGCGCAAGGTCGAAGACGCTATCCGGGAGCGGCTGGTGGTCGTCCGCGACCTCGTGTCCGGCTTCGACTTTGCCGAGGTGATCGTCTGCTATTGGCGTGGCTTCGAAGATGGCGACGAACAGCTCAAGGCTGCCGCGCTGCGCTGGCTCCGGGCCGAATACACCTTGAAGACCGAGGCGCGGGAAGCCTTGGGCGTCAGAACCATCATCGACGACGCGGGCGTCTATGACCACCTCAAGGCTATCGCCCGGCTGGTCAGGCTTGCGGGCTATGATGGAACCCTGGTCGTGCTCGACGAGATGGTGAACCTCTACAAGCTGACAAATTCGCAGGCGCGCAATGCGAACTACGAGCAGGTTTTGCGCATTGTGAATGACGTTCTCCAGGGCTCGGCTGAGCGGATCGGGTTCTATTTTGGCGGGACGCCTGAGTTTCTGCTGGATTCGCGCCGCGGCCTCTATTCCTACGAAGCACTCCGCTCACGGCTCGCTGAAAACTCCTTCGCCCGCGACGGATTGGTGGATCTGTCCGGACCAGTCATCAGATTGCAAAGTCTGACGCCCGAGGAACTGTACGTGCTGCTCGACAAGCTCCGCCTGCTTTGGGCTGGTGGCGATACCGAACATTTGCCTGTGCCCGACGCCGCGCTGGGCGCCTTCCTCGAGCACTGTTCGAAAAAAATCGGGGACGCGTATTTCAGGACGCCTCGCAACACAATCCGCGCGTTCATGGACCTGTTGGCAGTGCTGGATCAGAATCCAGGGACGGAATGGGGCGCTCTGCTCGGCCGGATCGAAGTTGCGCCGGATGCTCCGCTATCAACGCCGGACATCGAAGACGTAGAATTTTCCAATGTGATCGTCGCCGCGCGCCCGCCCTCGAACGGTAGCGATGACGCCGGCTTGGCGAGCTTTCGCATCTGAGCGTGCCCGACGCCCCTCAAACTGGCGCTGACGCGCCTTCCGCGGCGTTCGACCTGCTTCACGACAAGGTTCGCCATTGGATCTGGCGTCAGGGTTGGGACGGTCTCAGGGATATTCAGGAAAGATCGATTCCCATCCTGCTCGCCGGTGACAGGGATCTCATCGTCACCGCCGGAACCGCGAGCGGCAAAACCGAGGCCGCGTTTCTGCCGATCGTATCGCGGCTTGCTTCCGAGGAAGCGCAGCTGACGGCGGGATTTCGCGCCGTCTACGTCAGTCCGATGCGCGCGCTCATCAATGACCAGTTCGGCCGCATGGAAAGCCTTTGCGCTGAGCTCGAAATCGAGGTGACGAAATGGCACGGCGATGTATCAGCGGGCGTCAAGGCTAGGGCCAGGAAGAATCCCCGCGGAATCCTGCTCATCACACCGGAATCGCTCGAAGCCATATTGGTCAGGCGCGGCCAGGAGGCCGGACGCTTATTCCGGGGCGTGTCCTATGTCGTCATCGACGAAATGCACGCCTTTATGGACTCGCCGCGTGGCAAGCAGCTGCAATCGGTTCTGCATCGAATCGACGTCGCCTCGGGATCAAGCGCGGTCCGCGTCGGCTTGTCGGCCACGTTGGCCGACGAGGAGACTTCGCGTGGGTTTCTGCGCCCACTTGATCCGGATGCGGTCGTCGTTTTGCCGCGAACGTCGTCGGGCCAGGTGCTGCAGCTTCAAGTGCGTGGCTACGTTTCGCCGCCGCGCCAAATGGTCTCCCGGCACGCTGACAGCGAGATCAAGGTCGATACGGATCCAGCCGAAACGGCGATAGTCAGGCACTTGTTCGACACCCTGCGGGGAAGGCGAAGCCTGATCTTTGCTGGGTCTCGAGGCCGGGTTGAGACCGTCACCGTCCAGCTTTCTGAGCTGACGAACAATCTCGGGGTTCCGGAGGAGTTTTTCGCCCATCACGGCAATCTCTCGCGTGAACATCGCGAAGAGGCGGAACTTCGGATGAAGGATGCTTCACGCCCAGCTTCAATCGTGTGCACGACCACCCTTGAGCTCGGAATCGACGTAGGCGCGATCGAGTCCGTTGCTCAGCTCGGTCCCGGACACACCGTTTCTGGGATCCGCCAGAGGTTAGGGCGCTCAGGTCGACGCGCCGGCCAGGCGGCGGTGATGCGGGTCTACGTCGAAGAGGCCGCTCTTTCTGAAAAGACTCACCCGCTTGATGCGTTGCGCCGTGAGACTGTCCAGACGATCGCGATGCTGAATCTCATGCTTCGGGGATGGAACGACCCGCCAGCGCCCGGCAGGCTTCATCTGTCCACGATGCTCCACCAAGTGATGGCCCTGATCGCTCAGCGCGGCGGCATTGGCGCGGCAGACGGTTGGGACCTTCTCGTGAAGAGTCGCGTCTTTGACACAGTGAATTTGGATCTCTTCAAACGCCTGCTCCGCCGCATGGGTGATCCTGAGGTTCAGCTGATTGAGCAAGCACCTGACGGCACTCTGCTACCAGGCGCCGAAGGCGAGCGCTTGATCGAGAGCCGTGACATTTACGCGGTATTCGCCACGCCGGAAGAGTATCGGGTCGTCCAGGCGGGTGGCCGATCAATCGGCCAGGTGCCGATCGACAACCCAGTCGTCGCCGGGCAGTTCATGGTACTAGCTGGACGACGTTGGCGCGTCCTTGAGGTTGATGTCCCGCAAAAGGAAATCCTCGTGGTGCCGGCCAGCGGCGGAAATCCGCCCCGCTTTGGCGGCGAACCACGGCCGCCGTCCGATGCGGTCGTCGCCGAAATGCGACAGGTCTACGAGGCCGTTGCAGTCCCGCCGTTTCTCGATGAGCAGGCCATCAACCTACTTGCTGAGGGCCGAACGACTTTCGATCGCTTGGGCTTGCGCCATTCGCAGGTGGCTCGGCACGACGGTCAGCTGCTTTTGTTTCCCTGGGTCGGCGAACGACGACAGCAGGCGCTGATTCTTTCACTCGTCCGCGCAGAACTTGAGCCCACGCCTTTAGGTCTCGCTGTGGGCGTCGCGGCGAATCGTGAGGATGCGCTGGCGCGAGAGCTAGAGCGCCTTGCCATTTGGCCCCCGCCAGACGCCCTTGAGCTGGCCGCGTTCGTTGAACAAAACATCATCGAAAAATTCGACCCGTATCTGGGCCGTGAACTTCTAACATTGGCATTTGCTTGCCAGCACATAGACGTGGAGAGTTTGCCAGCCATTGCAGCGCAGTTGCTCGTCGACTTGCGGCAGTAGTTTGAACAGCGAAGGACGGTGGAGTGGCAGACGTGGCTGGGGGCGATTTTGCGGACAAGGTGTTGGAGCATATCCGGGTCAAGGGGCCGGCGAAGGCTAAGCAAATAGGCGACGCCCTCGGCGTCGATCGTTCTCTGGTGAACCAAGCCTTGTATGGTCCGCTACGAGGTAAGGTCCGACAGACGAAGGACTACAACTGGTCGCTTGCAGACGGCGCCCCGCAGGCTCGCGGTGGTCCAAAAGATGATCCCGGCAATTCCCATGAAAGTCTTTTTAGATATTATCTGGACTGTCTTTCCCAGGACGATGACAGCGGCGTTCGGACCTTCGCCGATTCGAAGTTCGACTTGGACTACGGGGAGCTTGAGGCGTGGCCGCTGGAGAGCTCGCAGCCCAACCTTGAGTCGGAAGCGCTGCGAAAACTGGTTGGTCGCCAGCGACGCGACGCCCGAAAAAAGGCGCTTTGGCTCGGATATCCCGCCCTGGTCCGCCACGCTCGAAGTCGAAAGGGCTGGGAGGGTGCATTCCTCGAACCGTTGCTGATTTGGCCCCAGGACCCTGACGCCGGCGACCTCGGCTTCCTACCGGAGCCGATGATCAATGCGCGGGCGTTGGAGAGCCTCGTGGCGGCTGAGAACGTAATGGAGGAGGCGGCGCAACTTGCGGACGAGCTTGGTCTGGATTCCCCCGATCCGCCGCCGCTGGATGAACTATCTGCTCGGCTCCGTGAACTTCGCCCTGAGTGGGGTTGGAAGGATGCGCTGACGCCGGCGCCCTTCCGGAAATTTGGCGAACTCCGCAAGGTTTCGGAGAGTGGCATCTACAACGCGGCGGTCGTCGTGCTTGCCGATCGGTCGCCCTTCACCGTGGGCTTGGAGCGCGAGCTGACAGATCTTCGTTCTGTGAGCAATGCTGCGATAGCGAGTTCGAGCTTAGGCGTTCTTCTCGGTGCCCAGGGGGCGACTGCCTCGATCGAAGGACCGCTGTTGGGGCCCGCGCCGCTCAACGCCGAACAGCGGACGGCGGTAAGTCAGGCTCTCACTGAATCGCTCACGGTAATCACAGGGCCTCCAGGTACGGGAAAATCTCAGGTCGTAACGGCCATCCTCGTGAATGCGGCATGGCGCGGCCTTCGAGTCCTCTTCGCCAGCAAAAACAACAAGGCCGTTGACGTGGTGATGGAGCGGGTAAATGCGCTGACGCCCCGGCCAATCATTCTGCGACTAGGCACCCGTGGCCTACAGGAACAATTGGCCCAGCATATAACCGCCGTACTTTCCGCCAGACCTACGCCAGACGATCGGCGCACGCACGAGGTGGCGCTGTCGAAGTTGGGAATCGAAGGCGAAGCGTTGGATCAATACGTTCGCGACATCGAAAACCTGATCAGGCTCCGTAACCAGGTAGATGAGCTTGAGCGTGCCGCCGAGGGCGCACGTGGGATTCTGACGGAGGCCACGTTCGGTTGTGCCGACAGCATAGCCATTTCTGACGCAGAGGCTGGCGTCTCTCGCCTACGTGAGGCGATCAGGCGCTCATCTCGAAGCGGAGCGCCATTCCTGGAGCAGCTGGTTTGGATGTTCGTGAAGGAGTCCCGACGGCGTACTGCCATCGTGGCGGCCGAGGAATTGGAAGCCATACTGAGGCCGTACGGGTTCGATTTTGCAAAGCTTCGCGAACCTTCCACGACACTCCTCGATGGCGCCGATTTTGTCGAGGCACTGAACGCCGCCGCCGCATACCAAGCGTCGCTCAAAAATCTGTCGAATACGCCGGACACCGGCGCGCTCGCTGCCCATATTGCCGAACAGACACGGGCGCTGGCCGATCTGTCAGGGGAAGTGTGGACTAGCTGGACGGCGCTGTTGCCGGATCGGCTGACGGACAAAGATCGTGCGGCGCTGGGTGACTACGCTGCAATCCTTCGCACAATTTCAAAGGCTGACGAGGAAGGCGGGAACGTCGCCAGCCAAGTTTGGCGCCGCTACTACGATCTTGCGGCAAAGACGACCAAAGCGCTTCCGTGCTGGGCTGTCACGTCACTTTCCGCACGGGGCAGGGTGCCTTTTGCGGCTGGTGAATTCGATCTGGTCGTGATTGATGAAGCCAGCCAATGCGACATTGCATCGGCGTTGCCGTTGTTGTTCCGCGCCAAGCGGGCGGTCATCATCGGTGATCCACAACAGCTTCGCCATATCAGCCGCCTTTCCCAGCAGCGGGATCAAGCGCTGATGGTCAAGCACAATCTTCTGGATAATCCAGGTCCAAGTTGGGGCTACCGCGCAAACGGGCTTTACGACCTCGCTGCCGCGAGGGCGAAATCTGAGTCTATCGTCGTCCTACGCGACCACCACCGCAGTCACGCGGACATAATCAATTTCTCCAACAGCTTCTTTTACGGCGGTCGACTAAGGGTCGCGACGGATTATCGCCGCCTAAAGCGGCCCGATGGTCCGGCGATCAGGTGGGTCAATGTTAAGGGTCGCGTTGTCCGTCCGCCGCAGGGCGGGGCTACCAATGAGATCGAGGCCGCCGCCATCGTCGAAGAATTGCGGCGGATTGCAATCACGCAGCGGTTTGCGGGCGAGCTGGGCGTCGTCACGCCCTTTCGCGCTCAGGCTAATCTGATCGAGGAGCTAATAGCACGGGACGATGCGCTCGCTCCGGTGCTCGCGTCCCGAAACTTCATCGCCGAGACCGCTCACAAATTTCAGGGCGACGAACGCGACGTGATTCTCTTTTCGCCGGTCGTTTCGCAGGGCATGCCTGCCGGCGGGGCGGGCTTTCTTAAGAGCCAAGGAAATCTCTTCAACGTGGGGATCACGCGTGCGCGGGGTGCATTGGTTGTGGTCGGCGATGCCGCTGCCTGTGGCTCATGCGATATTGAATATTTGAGCGCGTTTGCGCGCTACGTCGCCGAACACAGCCAGGCAACGGAGCGCACCGCAGCGCACGTGCGCCCAAAAGACGTGGGCCGGAACTACCCCGCCGTGGCACAGCCAGAACTGGTTTCTGACTGGGAGAGAATATTTTATTCCGCTCTCGTCGATGCAGGCATCCGTCCCATCCCGCAGTTCGATGTCGACCAATACATTCTCGATTTCGCGTTAATTCGAACAAACGGGCGGCGGCTAAATATCGAAGTCGATGGCGAACGGTATCACCGTGACTGGGACGGTGAGCTGGTCCGACGCGATCAATTGAGAAATCTTCGAATGATTGAGATGGGTTGGGATGTTATGCGGCTGTGGGTTTACGAAATCCGCGACAGTATGCCCGACTGTGTGAGACGAGTATCTAACTGGGCGGCCGACGCGGACGCGGACCTACAGGTCATCGACCAGGCCTGAATTGTTGCGGCTGGACGCAATTGCGTGCCACCGGCCATCACGATTGTCGACCGTCCCAGCAGCCGCCACGGCGGTCGCCCTCGGCAGGCGTATGAACGCCGGCGCCACTCATCCGGGCGCGACCCTGGCCGATCTCTACGATCCCGACGTCATGCCCGCTGATCTGCGCAAGGCCCACCGGGCGCTCGATTTGGTGGTGGACAGACGCTACCGCAAGGCGCAGTTCGACAGCGACCGCGGACGGGGCGAGCACCTGTTCACCCTCTGCGAGAAGGTGACGGCCGGCCTATTCGTCCCAACTAAACCGCGAGGGCGGGGACGAGCAAAGGACCGCCTCGCCTTAGGGCGCCTTAAGGTAGGCCTTTGTCCCCTCTGGCCGTGCTGTTCGGACGAAACGAGCTGTTGCGTTGGATCGGATGGGGCTAACTACTTCTGGATGTGGGAGGGGGCAGGCTTGCGCGTTGTTCATGTGCCGTGCGGCCCGTTCGCCAATGCGAGCGAACTCGGGGCGTTCAATTCCGTCGACCAAGCAATTCGTCGGGTCGACGGACGAGGGGTCGCCTATGTCCTGACTAACCTCACCCATCCTAACCCGCACGGCCAGGCCGACGAGATCGACATGGTTGTCATCGGCCCTGGCGGCGCAGCAGTGGTTGAGGTCAAGCACTGGGACGCAGCCGCGTTGCGGCGGAGTGACCTCGCGGATCCAGCCGCCGAGCTCGTTGTCGCTAAGGCGAAACGAATCGCGGGGAAGCTGCGTGCGCTGGATCCGCGGCTCGGGTTCGTTCCGGCCACTTTCCTGCTTACCCGCGAGCCCGGCTCGCTGAAACGCAACGGTCAACAGACGCGCCACCCGATGGGCGTCTCAGCCTATAGCCTCAAGGATGTCGCTGATCTTGTCGCAACGCCGGCGGCAGCTGGTGAAATCAATAGCGAAAAGCTGGCAATAGGGTTGGCGCCCCGGCACAACCTTGAAGGCGCGGCACGCCTCAAGCGGCTGGGCAGGTTCGACGAGCTTCAACTCCTGACTCCCGAGCACGAACGCTTTCAACGAATCTTCACCGCTCGGGACCCCTGGACCGGAGATCGAGTACTACTACACAGCTACGATCTGTCTGCCGCGCCCACGGGTGAGCCGTCAGAGCTTACCGAGCGACGTGCGCGCCGTGAGTTTGAGGTCATCCAGCGATTCCAGAAGTCGCCCCATTTGCCAAGCCTCGTCGACTCCTGGCAAGCGCTCCCCAATTACGCTGGCGAAATGTATTTTTTCAGCGTGAACGACAGCGCGGCGACAACGGTCGCCACGCTCAAGAACAGCGCTGACTGGACGCTCGCGGAACGTCGTAATTTCGTGACGCGTGCGCTCACTGCTCTGGCCGAATTCGCGGAGGCAGGTGACGCGCCCCTACTACATCGAGCGTTAGACGCCAACAATGTGCGCGTGCGTGCAGACAACGCACCGCTATTTGCTGGCTGGAGCTGGGCTCGGCTTGCGCCGGCCCAGACGTTGAGCGGTGCCGAGACGAGCGATGATTTTGGCGCCTGCGCTGCTCCCGAAATTCGATCGCAAGGGTTGGCCGCCGCGACGGCTGCTTCGGACCTTTACAGCCTGTGTGTCCTCCTCACGGGCCTCTTTCCGCAAGACAGTGCGCCGGAAGTCGAAGAAATCCTCCTGCTCGGTTGCGACCCTACGCCATCACGCAGACCCAGCGCCCGGGACCTCCTTAATCTGCTGCAGGACGAGGCGCCCTATCCCGCCAAGTCTATTTCCAAAGAGCCCGAACTGGTCTCGCCAGCACGATGGGATGAGGGATATCAGTTCAACTGGAAGGACTCCAAGTATCGCGTTGTTTCTGTGCTGGGCCAAGGCGGCGCAGGTCGCACGTTCAAGCTCGAACAGCTGAGCGGTGACGAAGACGAACCGATCGGCACGTTTGTCGGTAAGGCCGTCTTCAATCCAGAGTTTGGTCCGGCGTCGCTCGCCGCCTACCAGCGGCTTCGCCCGCTCTCGCTGCGCGACGGTCTTTGCAACATTCTTGAATGCGCCAGCACCTGGAACGCAGGCGAGCTAATGACGTTGCTGCGCTGGACGCAAGGGTCACCGCTTAACGCCTGGTGCGGTGATCTCGACTTCATTGCTGAGGAGGCCGGCGAGGAGTCGACCGAACAGCTCGCCATACGTTGGTTCGAAACGCTGTGTGCTGCCCTGGATGTTCTTCACACGCAGGGCTGGGTGCATGGCGACGTTAGCCTTTCCAACATCATTGTCGACGAAGCAAGGGTCGTACTAATCGACTATGATCTGGCGGGGCCAGTCGGTCACCAGGCAAGCAGCCAGGGAACGGCACTCTATGCGTCGCCGGAGCGGCGCGACGGCGGCCCGGTTCTCGCGCGAGACGACGTCTACAGCCTTGCGGCCACATTTTTTCACGCGATCACGAACCGTCCACCAGCCCGCTCGACGGACGGTCCCGGTCTAGCTTGGACCACGGAAGAGAGGGCCGCTTTTCCCAGGCTGTTTCCGATTCTAGATCAAGCGACCGGCGCGGCAGACAGGCGGTTTGCGGACGCCGGAGCGGTACTGGCGCACTTACGCGCAGTGACATCCCAAAGTAATCCGGCCGGACGCCCGACTCCCCCCGAGCCTCATCCCCTGCGCCCCAATGTAGTCGCGCGCGTAAAGGATATCCTCAGCGCATATCCGGGTTCGCGTTTCGGCAACGCCGAAACGCGCGGACTAGACTCTGATTTTGCGTTCAACACGTATGTACCTACCGCGCTCGACAAGTCGCTACCAAGCGCGATTGCGTCCGGCGAGGTGTCGCTCGTTATTCTATGCGGCAATGCGGGCGACGGAAAAACTGCGTTCCTACAGCGGCTTGTGCAGACGCTGGGCGGTGATCCGCCACCATCCAGCGAGCGCATTTGGACAGGGACACTGTCCGGGCGCCCGGCGATGATCAATCTCGACGGTGCCGCTAGTTGGAAGGGACGTTCCGCCGACAGCCTGCTCGATGAGCTGTTCGCGCCATTTCTGGACGGCCCCCCGAAGGATGGGCGAGTCCATCTAGTTGCCGTCAACGACGGCCGCCTGATGGAGTGGATCGATCATGCTGAGGCCGAGCACGACGAGTCGGCGCTAACTCGCGAACTGGCAGCGGCGCTAAGCCACCAAAGCGAGGCACTATCCGGGCATATCCGCCTGATCGAACTCAACAATCGCTCGCTAGTCGGCGGCCTCGACGTGGCGCGCGGTGCGATCTCGACCGAGTTCATTGACGAACTGATCGACCGGCTCGTTGGCGGTAGCGCGGCACCGGACATTTGGGCGCCCTGCCGCACCTGTACTGCACAGGCGCGCTGCACCATGAGGCGATCTGCCGAAATGATGGGTGCGAGCGCCGCACCCGAGGTCCGTGCCGAGGGCAATCGGGTTCGCGCGAGACTCGTGGACGCGCTGCAGACCGTTCACCAGCGCAATGAGATTCATATCACGGCGCGGGAACTAAAGGCCGCCGTCAGTTACATTTTATTCGGGCTCTCCGCGTGCGAGGATCTGCACGCGAACCCCGAACTCGAACCGCATGACGCGGCCGATCATGCATTCAATCCGCAGTCGCCAGCCCGCCAGGGCGAGCTTCTACGGGAACTTGCTCGGCTAGATCCGGCGCTGGAGGGCCATGCGCGGGTAGATCGATATCTAGTAGGGCGGGGGGCTCCCGATCCTGCACATGGCGCAAGGCGCTTTCGCGACATGGTCGGTCGACCACTACCCCTGCGCGACGCTCGACGACGCGCTTATCTATACTGGTCGGCTGACCAAGTTCAGGCGGTCGGCGGGGACGATCATGCGCTCACCCTGCGCGACGGCCGCCGGGCCTCCGAGTTCCGCCGTTTCCCACTGCTATTGAGCGAGGAGCGGGAGGCAATCAAACGGCGACTTTGCGAGGGGTTGTCGCGGCTCGAAGCGCTGCCCGAACCTGCCTATCGGCAGCCAGACCGCCTGCCCATTCGAGTTGTGCCACGTACACCAACTGAAACGGCGTTCTGGATCGAGAAGGCACTCTCACGTTTCACGCTCGAACCCGAGCAATTCCATGAGCGTGTGGGCCTGGAGACCCTCCATCGTTTCCTCATCCTGCGCTACCAGCCTGACCACGGTGGCCTGGAGGAGCTGACGATTCCGCTCGAACTCTATGGGCTATTGATGGACCTTGCCGACGGCGTCCAGATCCTGGACGCCTTCTCCGACGACATTTTCGCTAATCTGGGTGTCTTCACGAGCCGGTTAGCGCAAGAAGATGAGCGGACCCTCAAAGCCTGGAATCCGGCGGACAGCGAGCGTGTCCATCATCTCTCAGTCGCGCTGCGATCAGGCCGCCAGACGATCATCCTGACCAACGAGGCCCTGTAATGGCGAACGAGACTCGTGAGGTGGTCGAATCGGTCCTGGGCAGCCAGATGACGGCACAGATTTGGACCAGCACCTATTCGCCTGTGTTCCCCTTCACCCCACAGGATTTCTCGGTCGGCGCGCTCCTGCCGATGATTCTCTATCTGTTCCGGTGGGGCCATCGGCGGGGCAAAGGCAGATTTGCGGAGACCTATGGGGCCGGCGGCGCGCCAACGATAAATTCGACGGTGGCCAAGTTGGTCAAAGATTCGAGCATCGAAGGTTTCGACACAGAGACGGGACGCGCGATCCTTGGTGATTTCCTTCTCACATCGATCTTGGAAAACAGGCGCCACTCAGAGTCGCGCGACGAACAGGTCCAGCGCTGTTTCGCCAACCATTACTTTGCATCGTGGATCGATCTCCCGGTTCACGCTGCCAACCTGCGCGGTGTACCCGAAATGATCACCGCGCTGGTCAGCAATCAGCGCGAGGGCGAGACGATTGAGCCGTTCGCTGAGCGCGGACGCTACAGGGTAGGGGCCAGGATCCAGGACAATGACCTTCTATCCGCTCTGGCACCGGGTACCGAGACCGCAGGCGCACTCAAGAGTGACCTGAGGTCCGATGCGCTTGACGAGATGGTGCCACTACCGCTTGACCAACTGATGACGGTCCGCCTCGCGCAAGGGTGCGGCGAAGCACCGGCCAAGGCAGTGGGTCGACAGAATCCAGGGCCCATTCCCAATCAGCGACCGATTGCAGTGCGTGCCGCAGAAATCTTTCGCGACGATCTGCTGGTGTTTCTTGACTGCTATGCGCGCGCCGGGACCACACCACGCTCGGCGCTGCTTCCGATGCTCGAATCCGCGATGGCCGTCGGCCTCACGACGATTCTCACCGCGACCGTCGAGATCATGAATCGTTGGGGTGCCGAAGGTGCGCTACCCGATGTCGCGGCGTCGGCGAAATTCCCGCTGTTCGTGGACTGCTCCAGCAGTTCTGATCCCCAACTTCGCGCAACATCTGAGGAATCGGGCTTTTTGCTTCGCCAAGCGCTTAACCGCTTGCCGGCGGTGCTAATGCATGCCCGGCTCCTCGACAATTATGTGCGCAGCGAATCCGATATCGACCGGCGCACTCTTCCGCCGGCTTCCCCCGACGCGACGAAGTGGCTCGATCTGCTCGGCAGTTTCCTAAACGGCAGTCATGATGACGCGCGCGACGCGCGGCGCCACTTCACGAAAACCGCGCGCAAGCTTCGCGAAGCGGCCGATGCGGCGGAGAATCTAGAGTTGCGAGCCCTGCTTGGTGAGGAATCGGGTGATAGCGATCCGGGCCGGATGCTCGCCGAGGCGCTGAGTGCAGCATTCGCGGCTTCCTCGAACGGCGGCAAGGATCGTCTCAATACCCTCCTGTCGTCGGCGCTGATGATCGACGAAGTGACGGGCTTGGCCAAGCGACGCAAGGTCACGCTTCACCAGAACCGAACGAGGGGGCAGGGCCGTCGTGGGGACGCCCTGTCCTTTGTCCTCACTAATCCCGTGATCGAATATATGGTGCATCGCCACGTGCGCCGAACCGGCAAGGGCCGAAAGGTGCAGTCGCTGTCCTACCCTGATTTTCTGCGCATCCTGCGCGAAGATTACGGGTTCTACGTCGATCGTGCGCCACCTAACCTGGCGGTGCCCAGCGCACTCCTTCAGCGCAATCGAAGGATGCTTGAGAGGCGTCTGCGCGATCTGGGATTGTTGACCGGGGTGAATGATGCTGAGCGCATGAAAAAGCTCAAGGCTCGGTATCGAGCCCATCAGGATGGCGAACCGGCGGCGGGGGCGGCGTGATGGGGCCTAGTCATACGGCCTATCTCGCCAAGGCGATTGCCAATCGGCTGGGCGGCCCCAATTCCGGTGCCGTTGCCTTCCTGCGATGTCTCCCGTCTGAGCAAATCGACGCTCTCGCCGACAGCGACCATTTTGTCGTGCCTGGCTGGACGGTCAACGCCGTGATCGATGTGGCTGGCAGGCGGCGCATCACCGCCGACCAAGCGGTTGAGCAGCGGGAAGACAAGGCCGACCCTGTTCTTCTTCTGGTCGACCCGCTCCGCGCGGGGGCGGGTCTTGACGGCATCTACAGCGCGGGTCGTGAGATCGGCGAGGCGGAGTTGTTCGATGAGGCGCTAGCGCTGGCGCGCAGACCCTTCTGGGGTCGCATGGCGGTGCTCGACGACGCGATCTGGCGCGCGGAACGGCTAGGCCGGCGACGGCGGCTCACGCCCTGGGCGAAATTCGACTTCTATGTCTGTGCCGCCGATGATTCCGGCCGCGCGCTGGCTCGGCTCGGGCTGTGGCCTGTCGCGAGCCAGGCCGATACTTCGACAAGCGAGCTCGATCTGTCAGCGGAGCTTGCCGATCGCCTGCTTTATGCAAGTGACACAAGGGCGGTCTCCGAACGGGTGCGCGCATTGCAGCTCGACGATGCAGCGGCGCACGAGCCAGAGCTCGAACGGGCGCTGCGCCTGGTGTCTGGGATGAGCCCGGAGGAAGCTGCGCGCCGTATAGAAGATCAGCCAAGTCTGTGGCTTGGGGCGCTCAGGCCTGGCTTTGCCAGCGAGGCGTTGCGACGGATACAGCTGGTTCCTTGGCGCGATACGAAAGGGGGCATCCTCAAATGGTCCGGCCTGACTCGGCCGGAAGGTGAGGACACAACACCGCGGCTTACTCTCGACCGCAATGCGGCGGCGAAAGACCGTGCTCAGCTGACTGTTCGCTGGACTACCGATCCGGAGGCGCTGTCATCGGGGAGCGTGGACTATCGAGTGTCAGTGATTGCCGGAGAAGATATCCTGGCTGAGCGTGTCGTCGCTCACCGCGATCATCGTTCTCAGCAAGTCACGATCACCGTCGACGACTTCGAGGAGCTCGAGGGCGATGAGAAGTTCGACGCCATTGTTCAGGTCGCTGCGGTCGGGCTCGATCTGGTCATTCCGGTGCAGTCCGAAGCCTTCACACTCGAGTTCGGCGAAACCCTCAAGCAGCTAACCAATGCCTCAGGTCAGGAGGTCCGAACCCTTGTTGAGGGCGCGATCAGCGTCAGCGATCGCCAGCTGTTCGAGCAGCTCGTGGCCGGCCCGGACGCGGCCATGCGTCCGGTCGAGGACCGCAAGGGCTTTGTCAACTGGAAGGGCGAGGCAGCGACGCGGGGCACCCGAGTCTATCGGCCTTCGTTATTGCGCTCGATGGAAGCCGACTGGGTAGCACGGGGCGGCCCGATCGGCCATTGGGTTCAGGCGGTGCGAGCCGACGGATCGCCGATCGGCGCCTTGCAGTTCGTCGAGCTTGAGGCCGATGATCACAGCCCGACTATCGAGCGTGCACGCGATGCTAGCCGCAGACTTGCCGCCGAGCTGGGCCCGGCTGGCGTTCTCGGTCGCGTGATTACGAGCGGCTGGAGCGCTGCGGACGGCTATGTAAATGCCTGGGAAAAGGCGCTCGACGGAGGAGCGCCGAGTCTCGCGCGGCATGGTACGATTGAGGTTCACACCCAATCCGGGCAGCTGGTCGGCCTGCTGGTCACCCCGCTGCATCCGGTACGGTTCGCATGGCACGCGCACTACGACCAAGTGATCACCCATGCCCGGTACGAGCAGGCTTTGTCGCCCAGCCAGATCCAGAAGACTTCCAAGCCGATCGACTCGGCCTTCTTCCCCTTCGCCCTGCCCGGCGCCGATGGCGCCAGCGGCTTCGTCTTCGCAGACGTCCTCGGGTTTCACACTGTGGCCATGACGGTGGACGGCGAACGCGAACCGAAGGCGGCGACCGCGCTGCTGGCATCCTGCCTTGGCGACAGCGCGTTCACTGCACCGTCAATCGGCCAAGCAAGCGCCGGGGCGATCGCCCGCGAGCTTGGCCACTATCTAGATTGCTATGGCGGGGCGAGCGGCGAGCGCCCGGATCTTCTGACCGTCCAGGCATGGCGTGCCGGTGACGGCCTGACCGTGGCGCGTGCGCTGGGCCAAGCACTTGCCGCGCGAGGCATCAATGAAGACGACGAAGCTGAATCCGCGCTTTGCTTCACTCTCGATCTGTACCACGCGGCTAGATCCAACAGCGCAGGCCAATTCCTGGCGACGGTGGGACGGCGGCGGCGCGCGGGCGGACAGGTGCTCGACCCTCAGGACCGGTGGCTGGCTGAGACTGCGGGGCGCCCAGGTGAGGTCTTGGTGCCACGGTTGCGATGGGCCAAGCAGGAGGAGCCATCGATCGACGACGCTGCCAGCTGGAGCGCAATGCGCGCCACGCATGTCAGCCTCGCCTTTGACCTGTTTAGAACTAAACTAGCCGTTGTGCCGGCTGAGGCATTGTCAGACGTTCGGCCCTTCCATGCCTGGGGGTTGATCCGCACGCTCGAGCGCCGCGCGATAGCGGGCGAAGAACTGGCGTGGATGACGTATGCAGCCCCTGACCTGAGCGGCGAGGCGAGCCCCGACAATAGGATCGCCAGCGACAGGCTGCGTCGGATCGATCGTGCCGCGGCACGCGCAACGGCGCGCGCGCTGGGCGGTTCAAACACAGACTGGCCTGTTCTCAGGACCGAACTTCTCGATGAGGATCGTCTTCGGGTAGAGCGACTCCATGAGTTGAGCGATTGGGTCATTACCCTCGATCGGAATGCGGCGCTCGACTATTTCGATTCTCCCCGGGAAAGTCCGGACGCATATGAGCGCTTTGTCATAGACACTGTGCCCGAGCGAACCGACCTGACCGCGATCCAGCTCGTAACCTCCACCACCAATCTCGATGCCGTGCGTGACTTGGTCGACGAAGCGCTCGGCGATATGGGTCTCAGCAGCAGCGAGAGGAACAGCCGGTTCCTTGTGAACCAGCTTAAGGCGCTGAGCGGTCGCCTAGCGATCCGCCTCGCGGATGGCGGTACTCGCACGGGTGAACTCATCGCACTGGCCCTCATGTACGCGCATTGCGTCGCCGGCGCCGGACAACAAGGCCCCTGGCTCAATGTCGAACAGGGGGTCCTGATTCCGGTAGATGAAATCGCCGATCACGCACCAATCGTGCAAATGACGGAGACGGAAGGGGAAAGCGCGCGGCGCGCCGACTTCATCCACGTGAGCGCGCCAAGCCGCGGCCCGTTAGAATTCCGTTTTGTCGAAGTAAAGCATCGCCAGCATCTTCGGACCGCGCGTCAGCCCGAAATGCTCCAGCACATGGTGCTGCAAACCAGCGAGTTGCGCCAGCGCTGGATGGATTGGTTTTTCAGCGAGACCTTGGCGCCGCTCGACCGAGTCGTCCGTCGCGCGCAGCTGGCGAAACTGCTGCGCTTCTATGTCGATCGCGCCGGGCGCCACCGTCTGTCAGATCGAGCCTATAGCCGCCTCAGTGGCGAGATCGACCAATTAGTACTGAAGGAAGGCTACCTGCCGGGTTCGGTCGCCGATCCGGATATCGGCTATGTCTTCTGTCCAGAACACCGCACCGGCCAGGTGGAACGCATTTATTCTGAACGGAGCGAAACCGCCCTGTGGCTGTTCGGGCCGACATTGCTCCCGGATGAATCTGGCGGCCCTGGCGGGCGGGCGATACTGCCCATGGTGCCGAGCGTCGAGGGTGTCCCCTATACCGCATCGGACTTACGCTCGGAAATCCAGATCTCGACGCCGGCTGCGACAGGCGCTGATTCCATGCCAATTCCCGAGCCTTCGCACGCTCAATCCAGGGACACCGCGCCGGAGAAGGCGCCGTCCGCCATTACCGAACGGTCACCGGGTCAGGATGTGGAGAGAGGGGGGGCCGCGCCGTTAGCTTCTCGCGCCACGGCGGCAATCGGTGCCAACACCGATACAGACGTTCCGAAAGCATCACCTGACGAGCAATTTCCCGTCACATCGGGGAATACTGTGCCGCCGCGTGACCCAGTGGAGATTGCGCTGGGCGAGACGCTGACGCATGTCCCGGTCGACTGGTCGGTGTCCATCCGCACCAACCCGCACCTGATGATGGTCGGCCTGCCAGGGATGGGGAAGACTACAGCGCTCATCAACATCGCGAGGCAGCTAACGGGCGCGGGCATCGCGCCCGTGATCTTTTCGTATCACGACGATATCGACGCCAAGCTTTCCGACGCGATCGGTCCCATGAGGACGATCGACTTTGACGGTTTGGGGTTCAATCCCTTGCGTGTTGATGCGCTGGGTGCCACCGCGTACATTGATGTCGCCGGAACCCTGCGAGACATATTCGCGTCAATTTTCCCGGACCTCGGCGAGATTCAGCTTGAGGAGCTGCGGGGCGCGATCAAGCAGAGCTATGACGATCTGGGCTGGAACGATCGGAGCGGCCCACGGCCGTCGCCGCCGCGGTTTCGGACTTTCGTTGACGTCCTGAAGTCGCGGCCAAAGCCCAACCAGAACCTCTTGGCCCGTCTGCAAGAGCTGGCCGATTATGGCTTTTTCGACGGTGACGTAGAAGAGGCCGGGATCCTCGCGGACGGAAGGCCGACGCTGATTCGCGTGCATCTGAGCACAAACGATATAGTCCAACGCGCCTTTGCTGCCTTTGTGCTTTACAGCATCTACAAGGACATGTTCAGGCGCGGAGTCCAAAAAGGTCTGACCCACGCCATAATCTTCGATGAGGCGCATCGCGCCGCGAAACTCAAACTAATTCCACGGTTCGCAAAGGAGTGCCGCAAGTTCGGGCTGGCCCTGGCGCTCGCGTCACAGGGTGTGCGTGATTTTGACGGTGCTTTGTTTGAAGCGGTGGCGAACTATCTAGTGCTGCGAGTGACTGAGGCCGACGCGAGGACATTGGCGCGCAACACAGGCGCAACCGCCGACCAACAGCGCACTACTGATCGCCTCAAGGCGCTTGAGCCTTACAGCGCGATGTTCTTTAGCACCTCAAGCACAAAACCAATGTTGCTTCGCCTCGCGATGGACTGATTCAACGAATCAAACGTAATATTTAATAATAAAGCTCTACAATCGCCGTTACTTATAAAGAGCATAATTTGTCTTCTTCGCGCAGAGCGTGGAGACGAAGATCAGAAATCGCCCTGAATTTTGCTACAACTATTTTGCGCCTAAGCAACATTATCGCGAGGCAATTGCAGGGGAGGGGCTCTGCACCTCGACTTGACTCATTCCTGCCGTTGGGACCATCGGCTCCTGGTCTTAGGTGGCTATTCAGTTCAGGGCGAACTGGCCGACCGAGGCCTTGCCGCTTACACGCCCGTGCAGCTGCGCTGTCATCACCCTTTCGAACACAGCCACCACCTTTGCAGGCGTGTCTGCCAAGCGGTGTTCAAAAAGAAGCGCGTCGTGCATGGGCAAGACGATGGTCACGTCCTCAAGAGCGCCGACCTCCAGGAGGGCCTTCTTGAAGATTAGCGAGGCGGTACCCTGAACAACCTGACTTACCGCAGAGCGCTGCTCCTTCCCGGATAGCTGGCCTGTTCCGCTCCTCTTATAATGATTGCCTTGAACCGTCGCGACGCGACCCTCGCGCTGAAATGCCGTCCACACCGTCTTCTTCCACTCTTCATACTTGGAGAAGAGCCTGAAGGCCGCCTTCGCCCGCTCGCGATCGGCACCTAGTGACACCGCGGCGTCGATCAAGGACTTCCGGCTCATCCCATACGCGTATGAAAGAAAGAGCTGTTTGGCGGCCTTTCGGTTTCCCGCGAGCCCAAGGTGGGTCGTCGCGAACAGGTCGTACATGTCGCCAGCACCATAGAGGGACGTCAGCTCCGGATCTTCCGAGAGCGCCGCCATGACGCCGACTTCATATTGGTCGAAATCAACATAGCAGAGCTCGGTATGCGGATTCCGAGCTGATCCCGCCCGGTATTCCGAAATGATCCCGCCCACCGTTCCGATTTGATGGCGCCCAGTGATCCGAAATGATCCCGCGCGGCATTCCGAGATGATGCCGCCCAGGGCGCGGGGCTGAGAGGAGCTTCGTTGGCCGTAGGGTCCCTTCCTTTTGGAGGGGCCGATGCCGACGGAGAGGGTTGCGATGCGCCGCGTGCGCGAGATGCTGAGACTGAGCCGGGACGCCGGCCTGGCGACCCGCGAGGTGGCGAGGCGGACGGACGTGGCGCCATCGACCCTGCGGGAGATGCTTCGGCGGTTCGAGCGGTCGGGGCTGGCCTGGCCGCTGCCGTTGGACCTGACCGACACGGCCCTGGAGGCGCGGCTCTACGGCGAGGTGGGCACTAAGCAGGGGCACCGCCGCCGGCCCGAGCC
>Ga0302314_10003667_pt1 | contig 28280 bp, 29 predicted proteins | sample III_Palsa_N2_3_FD_200533 | JGI IMG/M metagenome (GOLD analysis project Ga0302314, IMG submission 200533) | Peat permafrost microbial communities from Stordalen Mire near Abisko, Sweden - III_Palsa_N2_3 | ecosystem: Environmental > Terrestrial > Soil > Palsa > Peat permafrost | place: Sweden...
CTCCTGCGCCGACAGCGGCGGCAGCAGTTGTGGCAGACGCGCGGCCAGCATGCTCTTGCCGCTGCCGGGAGGGCCCACCATAAGAAGGCTATGGCCGCCGGCGGCAGCGATGATCAACGCGCGCTTGGCATGCCATTGACCCACGACGTCAGACAGCGCGCCTTCAGGCCGTTGCGCATCGGCGGCCGGCGCGTCCGCACTCCGGGCGCTCAGTAATTCGCCGCCCAGAGCGGCGGTGCGCAAATCCCGGGCGCCATAAGCCGCCGCGTGCGCGCTCAGTCGCACCTCAGCGGCGTTTTCAAGCGGCACCAGCAGCACATGCTGGGCGGCGCGCGCGTGCAGGGCGGCCAGGAACAGGCCTTCCACGGGCTTGAGTTCACCGGCCAGCCCAAGTTCGCCATAGCATTCGACCGGACGTTTGGGCTGGGCAGGCAACTGGCCGCTGGCGGCCAGCAGCGCCATCGCTATGGGCAGATCGTAGCGGCCGCCCTGCTTGGACAAATCCACCGGCGCCAGATTGACCGTGATGCGCCCCGGCGGAAAAGCGTAGCCCGAATTCAGCAGCGCCGCGCGCACGCGCTCGCGGCTCTCGCGCACCACTGGCGCTGGCAGGCCGACAATGGTGAAATTGGGCAAGCCACTGCCCAGATGCGCCTCGACCTGCACCAGCGGCGCTTCGAGCCCGAGCTGCGCGCGGCTCAGGGCTCGAGCAAAACTCACACCTGTCCCGGCTCGGCGCCGCGTCGCTCGAGCGCCGCTATGCGCTGCTCGAGCTGCGCCAGCGCGGCGCGCGTGCGCTCGAGCACACGCGTCTGCACCTCGAACTCGGTACGCGTAGTCAGGTCGAGTTTGCCCAGATTGGCCTGCAGCACCGCGCGGAAATTGCTCTCTATATCGCGCCGCAACGTCCGGGCCGACTCCGGTAACCCCTCAAAAAGTCGCCGTGCTATATCATCGATGTGTGGTCCTTCCATCCTATGTCTCCTCGCGGATTGCACCGAAACCGGGCACGCCTAAAGTCCAGGGTTTCCAAATTGACTCATCAGCGCCCATGGCCGCCAATCAAAGCCATGTTATTGCGCAGGTTTCCCCGTGGCATGCTTTCTGCACCGCCGTTGCAGCGTCAATAACGTCGATACCTAAGAATACGCGCACAGGTCGATGCGCGGCCTTCAGAGTTCAGGGTCGGATCATTGCGAAATGCACATCATGAAAATGATTACCGCGGTCGTGCGGCCTTTCAAGCTGGACGAGCTGCGGCAGGCCATCGCGCAACTGGGCGTCCAGGGCGTCACGGTCACTGAAGTCTACGAGGCGCAATTCGGACCCCGGGCCAAAGTCGAAATCGCAGTCGATGATTCCATCATCGAACCCGTGCTCGAGGCCATCGCCAACATCGCCAGAACCGGACGCGTCGGCGACGGCCGCATCCTGGTCGGCGAACTCGAGCAGGCGATACGAATCCGCACCGGCGAAACCGGCACGGCGGCTACATGAGAACGACTACATGAGAACGAAGGGAGTGGCGAGCTATGCGTAAGATGGTGGTAGCCCTCGCGGCGCTGGCGCTGTTGGCGCTTTGGGGCGCGGTACCCATGGCCGTGCTGGCCGATGAAGCGCCGGCAGCTACCGCCGCTGTGCCCACCGCGCCGGTCATCGTCGGATTCGACAAGATCAACTCCGGCGACACGGCCTGGATGCTGACCTCCACGGCCCTGGTGCTCATGATGACCATCCCGGGACTGGCACTGTTCTATGGCGGCATGGTCCGCAAGAAGAACGTGCTCTCAACGCTCATGCAGAGCTTCGTGATCACCTGCCTGGTGACGATTCTGTGGTGGGTCGTGGGCTATTCGATCGCCTTCACGCCCGGACCACCGGACAGCACGCGCTTCCTGGGCGGCTTCGGCCATAGCTTCCTGAACGGCGTGGTCTACATGCACGATGCCATGACGCTGAGCGTCTCGCATCTGGGCACCACCATTCCCGAGACCGTCTATGCCATGTTCCAGCTGACATTCGCCATCATCACCCCGGCGCTGATCTGCGGCTCTTTCGCCGAACGTATGAAATTCTCGGCCATGTTGTGGTTCATGGGCATATGGCTGCTGGTGGTGTACTGCCCGATCGCCCATTGGGTCTGGGAGCCTTCGGGCTGGCTGGCCCAGAAGGGCGTGCTGGACTTCGCCGGCGGCACGGTGGTGCACATCAACGCCGGGATCGCCGGACTGGCCACGGCCATCATGCTCGGCAAGCGCCAGGGATTGGGCAAGGAATCCATGGCACCGCATAACCTGACCTTGACCGTGATCGGCGCCTCGCTGCTGTGGGTGGGCTGGTTCGGATTCAACGCCGGCTCTGCGGTGGCCGCCGATGGCCGCGCGGGCATGGCGTTCGCCGCCACGCAGATGGCCACGGCCGCCGCGGCCCTGGCCTGGATGTTTACCGAGTGGGCCACCAAGGGTAAGCCCAGCGTACTGGGCATCGCCTCGGGCGCGGTGGCCGGTCTGGTTGCGGTCACGCCGGCTTCGGGATTCGTGAGCCCTTCGGCGGCTGTGATCATCGGCATTGCTGCCGGCGTGATCTGTTACTTCAGCTCGACCTCGGTCAAGAAGGCCTTCGGCTATGACGACTCCCTGGACGCCTTCGGTGTGCACTGCATCGGCGGCATCATCGGCGCCCTGCTGACCGGTGCGCTGGTGAGCAAGGAGATCAGCGGTCTGGACGGCTCGGTGCTGATCCAGCTCTGGGGCGTGGGTACCACGCTGGTTTATGGCTTCGTCATGAGCATGATCATCCTCAAACTGGTCGACGTCGTGCTCGGCTTACGGGTCGCCCCGGACGAGGAGCGCGAGGGTCTGGACATCACCCAGCATGGCGAGAGCATCGAATAGCAAATGTGACGCCTGTCACCCCATCGCGCTAGAGTATGGCCGGATACTAGGGATCCAGGAGGGGATTCGATGCGCCACACAGCCGCCATCGCCTTGATTATGTCGCTGCCCTTTACCGCGGCCATTGCCGACGTCTACCGTTCCGTCGACGCGCAGGGCCAGGTGCATTACAGCGATACGCCCACGCCGGGCGCCGAACTCGTGCACGTACAGAAGCTCGGAATGCAGAACAGCGCCCCCAGCGCGGCCAGCGATGCCAAGGCTCTGGCCAAGAGCGACGCGCAAATTCATACCGAGCTCGCGCAGCAAAGCGCGCAACGCGCGGTACAACAGGACGTCGAGCAGACCCGCGCCGATCAATGCAAGAAGGCCACCGCCGACTATGACCAGTCGGTACAGGCGCGCCGCATCTACAAACCCGGCGCCGACGGCGAGCGTGAATACATGTCCGATGCCGATGCCGACCAGACGCGCCTGAATCTGCGCTTGGCCATGCAAACCGCGTGCGGGAGTTCGCAATAGTCCAGCCTGCGGGTCGATCGGTTATGCTCACGGCATGCGGATCGACTTCACCAAGATGCATGGGCTTGGCAACGACTTCCTGATATTCGATCTGCCCGCCGATGCGCCTCTGCCCACCATTGAGCAATGGCGTTCACTGTCCAATCGCCATACCGGTGTAGGTTTCGACCAGGCTGTGGTGCTGCACCCGCCGCGCCGCCATGGCACCGATGCCTTCTACAGAATCTTCAACGCCGACGGCGGCGAGGTCGAGCAGAGCGGCAACGGCGCGCGTTGCGTCGCGGCGCTGCTGCATCATCGCAGCAAACACAATGGCGACACACTGGCCATCGACTGTTCGGCCGGATTGATACGCGCCAAGATGCTGACCGGCGACCTGGTCTCGATCGATCTCGGCGTCCCGAACTTCAATCCCAAAAGCCTGCCGTTCGACGTGCCGGCGCAGAACGCCAGCTACACCTTGAGCGCCGGCGGCGAGAGCATCGAAATCGGCGCGGTCTCAATCGGCAATCCGCATGCGGTGCTGCGCGTCGATGACGTTGACAGCGCGCCGGTCGAGCGTATCGGCCGCGCGCTGCAAGCCAATGCGCACTTTCCGCGCCAGGTCAACGTCGGCTTCATGCAGGTGCTCGATACCGCGCACATTCGTTTGCGCGTCTACGAGCGCGGTACCGGCGAAACCCTGGCGTGCGGCACCGGCGCCTGCGCCGCGGCCGTGGTGGGTCAGCATCTTGGCTTGCTGGGCACCGACGTCGCGGTGCATGTGCCCGGCGGCGTGTTGGGCGTACACTGGGGCGGACCGGGACAGCCCGTGTGGCTCACGGGTCCGGCTCAGCGGGCCTTCGAGGGACGCGTAGAGATCTGAGCTGGAAGGGGAGCAGAACGATATGACGAGCAATCAGGTGCGCGGCATTCCCTCGGACACCACCGAGGAGCAGACCGTCGTGCAGTACCTGCAGCACAATCCCGATTTCTTCGAACGGCACCCGCAGCTGCTGGCGCGCATGCGCCTGCAACACCCGCGCAACGCCTCGACCGTGTCGTTGATCGAGCGTCAGGTCGAAGTGCTGCGCGAGAAATACGAATCGCAGGAGCACAAGCTGGCCGACTTCGTGCGCGTGGCGCGCGCCAACAACCTGCTGGCCGAGAAGATCCATCGCTTCACTCGCCGGCTGCTGTCCACCGGCAACCGCGCCGATGCCATCACCCAGATCGAGGCCAGCCTGCGCGAGGATTTCGATACCTTTCACGCCGTGCTGGTGCTGGCCACGAGCCGCGAACCGCTGGTTCCGGACGCCGACCGCTTCGTGCGCTCGGTGTGCGGCGACGATGCCAACTATCGCAGCTTCGAGAGCCTGTTCGCCTCCGCCAAGCCGCGCTGCGGCCAGATCCGCGACAGTCAGCGCGAGTTCCTGTTCAGCGCCGAAGCCACCGAGATCGGTTCCGTGGCGTTGATTCCGCTCGGCGGCAACCCGCCGCTGGGATTGCTGGCGCTGGGCAGCGTCGATCGCGACCGCTTCCATCCCGGCATGAGCATCGAGTTTCTCTCGCGCATGGGTGAGCTGATCAGCGACGCGCTCGCGAGAATGTAACCGGCGAGTCCTGCGCTCGTGACACCCGAGGCCCTGCAGTGGCTCGAGCGCTTCGAGCGCTTCCTGGTCACGGAACGGCGGCTGTCGGCGCATACCGTCACGGCCTATCGCCACGATCTCAAGGCACTTCAGCAATGGTGCCAGCGCAATGGCATCGAACACTGGAGCGCGCTCGATCACCAGCACGTGCGCAGCTTCGCAGCCCGCAGCCACGCACGCGGCCTCAAGGGCCGCAGCATTCAACGCCGGCTGGCCGCGCTGCGTACATTCTTTGGTTTTCTGCAGCGCGAGGGCGCGCTCAAGCGCAATCCGGGACTGGACGTGCCTTCGCCCAAAGCCGGTAAGCGTCTGCCGCAGACGCTGGACGTCGATCAGATGGCTCGACTGCTGGCGTTCAAACCCAGGAACGTGCTCGAGGTGCGCGATCTTGCGGTCATGGAACTGTTCTACTCGGGCGGTCTGCGTCTCACTGAGCTCACGAGCCTGAAGCTCAAGGATCTCGATCTTGCGCAAGGCAGTGCGCTGGTGCTCGGCAAGGGCAGTAAGCAGCGCATCGCCCCGGTGGGCCGCAAGGCCATCCAGGCTCTGCGTCAGTGGCTCGCGCAGCGCGCCTCGGTGGCACGCGCGGACTGCGAGGTGCTGTTCGTCGCGCGCAATGGCGGGCCGTTGAGCGCCCGCGCCGTGCAGCTGCGCGTGGCCGCGCGCGCGCGCGCGCAGGGCCTGCCGCAGCACGTGCACCCACACCTGTTCAGGCACTCATTCGCCACCCATCTGCTTGAATCCAGTCGCGATTTACGCGGCGTGCAGGAACTGCTCGGACACGCCAACATCAGCACCACGCAGGTGTACACCCATCTTGATTTCCAGCACCTTGCCCGCACATACGATCAAGCCCATCCACGCGCCAAACGCCGCGGGTGAGTCATAATCTATGAGCGAACGGTTCGATCCCCATTCAACCACCATTCTGGCGGTGCGCCGCGGCGGCGCGATTGCGCTCGGCGGCGATGGTCAGGTCACGCTCGGCAATACCGTCATGAAAGGCAATGCCCGCAAGGTGCGGCGCCTGTCCAACGGCAAGGTTCTGTCGGGCTTCGCCGGCGGCACCGCCGATGCCTTCACGCTGTTCGAGCGCTTCGAGGGCAAGCTCGAGAAGTACGGCAATCTGACGCGCGCGGCCATCGAGCTGGCCAAGGATTGGCGTGCCGACCGCTACCTGCGCCGGCTCGAAGCGCTGCTGCTGGTCGGGGATCCGCAGAATCTGTTCATCATCTCGGGCAATGGCGATGTGATCGAGCCCGAGTTCGACGCGGTCGCGATCGGATCGGGCGGTCCGTATGCGCAGGCCGCGGCCCGCGCCTTGACTGAGAACACCGAACTCGATGCGCGCGCCATTGTCGAACGCGCGCTCGGCATTGCCGCCGACATCTGCATCTACACCAACCGCAACCTGGTCATCGAGGAATTGCGCTGATGACCCCGCAAGCCATCGTGCTCGAACTCGACAAGCACATTGTCGGCCAGGCCGCGGCCAAGCGCGCGGTAGCCATCGCGCTGCGCAACCGCTGGCGGCGCATGCAGGTGGACGAACCGCTGCGCCAGGAAATCACGCCCAAGAACATTCTGATGATCGGCCCCACCGGCGTCGGCAAAACCGAGATCGCACGCCGCCTGGCGCGCCTGGCGCAGGCGCCGTTCGTGAAGGTCGAAGCCACTAAATTCACCGAGGTCGGCTACGTCGGCCGTGAGGTGGATTCCATCATCAAGGAGCTGGCCGATGTGGCGGTCAAGATGACGCGCGAGCTGGAACTGGCGCGGGTGCGCGACGGCGCGCGCGATTCCGCCATCGAGCGCGTACTCGATGCCTTGCTGCCCAAGGCGCGCAATCTTGGCTTCTCCACCGATGAGCCGTTGCAGCCGCGCGATGCCGACACGCGCTCGAAGCTGCGCGAGATGCTCAAGCGCGGCGAGATCGACGAGCGCGAAGTCGAGATCGAAGTGCGCGCGCAGGGCGTGGGCGTCGATATCATGGCGCCTCCGGGCATGGAGGAAATGCAGCAGCAGCTGCAGTCGGTGCTGTCCAATCTGGGCGGCAGCCGCACGCGCGCGCGGCGCGTCAAAGTGCGCGATGCGCTCAAGCTCATGATCGAGGAGGAAGCCGGCAAGCTCATCAACGAGGAGGAGCTCAAGACCCGCGCCTTGCACAACGCCGAGCAGAACGGCATCGTGTTCATCGATGAGATCGACAAGATCGCGCGCCGCCAGGAGACCGTCGGCGCCGACGTCTCACGCGAAGGCGTGCAGCGCGATCTGCTGCCGCTGGTGGAAGGCTGCAGCGTCAACACCAAGTACGGCTCGCTCAAGACCGACCACGTGCTGTTCATCGCCTCGGGCGCGTTTCATATGTCCAAGCCCTCGGATCTGATCCCCGAGCTGCAGGGCCGCTTCCCGATCCGGGTCGAACTCGATTCGCTGACGGTCGAGGACTTCGTGCGCATTCTGACCGAGCCGGACGCGTCGCTGACGGCGCAATACCGCGCGCTGCTGGGCACCGAACAGGTGACGCTCGAATTTACGGTCGATGGCGTGCGGCGCATCGCCGAGATCGCGCATCAGGTCAACGAGCGCACTGAGAACATCGGCGCCCGCCGTCTGCACACCGTCATGGAGCGGTTATTGGAGTCGGTATCGTTCGAGGCCAGTGAGCGCGGTGAATCGGCGCTGTGCGTGGATGCGAAGTACGTCGATGACCATCTGGGAAATCTGGCGAAGGATGAGGATCTGAGCCGCTATATTCTCTAGCAGGCGCACCTCCACGCGCCCTGGGTTACTTCTTGGTCGAGGAAGGTTTGGCTACCGGCTTCTTCTTGTCCTTGTTCTTGTCCGGATCCTTGGGACGGCTCTTGCCGAACGAACCGCGGTAGATCTTGCCACGCCGGGTCTTGCGATCACCTTTACCCACTTTGCTCAACTCCTGGTCAGTCCGCGCCGCACCGAGCGCGGGCGCAGTCTAGTCAAAACTCACTCCCCGGTCGAGGCCGCGCGTTGCAGCTCGCGCGGCACGGCCAGCGGCAGCGCGCCCAGCTCTGCCAGTTCGAGTTCATGGGCCTGGGACTCGTACAGCTCCACGCCAGGCACGAAATACAGCGCGTGCCCTTCGGCCAGGTAGTGCTGGTAATCGCCCAGGTTCTCAACCAAATAAACGAACTGGTGCGGACCCTCGCGATCACTGCCCAGCGCCAGCTGGATGCGCGGCAGCAGCCAACCCGAGACCACAATGGCTGCCCCAGGCAGCTTGGCCACTGCGGCGATGACCGCACTGGTGGCCTGCTGCTGCGATGCGCGCACGGCGTGGTCTTCGGCCATGGGACCCCACCCCGAAAGCAGCAACGCCACGGCCAGCGCCGCGGACACCCGCATGGGAGACAGCAGCGCGATGAGCAGCAGCACCAACGGTACCTCGGGTACCAGGTAGCCGCTCTCGTCGGGCAGCCGCAGAAAGATCAGCCCGTACAGCACTACGGCCAGCCCCGCGAACGCGACACCATGCCGGGTACGGCGTTCGCGCCAGCGTTCGCGCCAGCGCTCGCGCAGCGCGCTGGTGTAGAACGGCGCCGCCAGCAGCAGCGCCGCCAGTGCCAGCAGGCCTGGATATCCCCAGACGTTGGGCAGCGCGCGCGCATACACCACGTTCCAGGGCGGATACCAGGCATTGTCATAGAAGGAGAAAAAATCGCTGCCGTACTGACGATACACCGGCACGAAGCACAACGCTGCCACCAGCAGTGAGGTGGATCCCAGCAGCAGGCATGCGGTAATGGCGCGCCTCGGCGAATATTCGAGCCACAGCCACAGGCACATGGCAATGCCCAGCACACCGGCAGTGATCCGGCAGCCGGTTGCCAGCCCCAGACACAGCCCGGCCAGCATCAGGCGATGCTGCAGCAGCGCATAGGTGGCGCCCAGCATGAGCGCCAGCGCGGGCACATAGTCCATGGTGCAGCAGCTGTTCAGATAGATGACCGGCGTCATCGCAAAACCCGCGGCGATCAGCACCGCGGCGCCCACCTTGAAGTAACGCAGGATCAGCACCAGCAGCACGAAGGCCGCGGCGCTGAACACAGCTGTGATTGCATTACTGAGCCAGGGCGGACCCTGGGCACTCAGTGCGGTTAAGTACTCATAGACCGGGAAACCCGGCAACCGCGAGGCGCGATACTGCCCGGTTTGTGCGATGGCGCGGGCCGCGAGCACCACGCGATAGCCGTCGGGGTCCGAGCCATAACCGGCCCCGATCCACGGCAGCCGCGTGGCGAAAATCGCAATCGTGGCGAACGCGAGCAGCCAGCGCTCGCGTCTGGGCTCAACGCTTGGCGCCACCACCAAACAACAACAGCGCCGCTCCGGCCACCACCGCGCCGATCGCCACCCACTCGGGCACGTCCACGTTCTGCTTCTTGGAGATCGACAGCTCGAGCGAGCCGACCTTCGCCTCGTGGGTGTCCTGGGTATAGCTGAAGTGGTGATACACCAGCCCCAGCACCCCGCCGGCAATCAGCACCACCGCCAACAGTCTCAGACCGCTCATGCTGCGCCCCTTGCGGCAAAATGCCTGACGCAGTCTAGCAGCCGGCCGTCAGCTCTGTCCGGTCAATGCGAGTGTTCGGCGCTCGAGCTCATCCACGCTCCGCGGCCAGTCGTCCTTGAGCAGCCGCGACAACGAGCGATCGGCCAGCACGCGGTCCTCGGTCTGGCAACGGGGACAATAGTTGGTCTCGTTCTCGGCGTAACGAATGCGCTGCACGCTGGTGCCGCACACCGGGCACGGCTGTCCGAATTCCGGCACTCAGCGAGTTTACATGCCGGGCCTCAGGTGCAGGCTGCGCTCGACGCGGCTGCGATGCACCAGGCCGCGCACGCGCGCGCGCTGCGCCGACTCGCTCTCGAGCACCACCAGGTGATGCACGCGCGCACCCTCGAAGATCTCGAGCAGATCGCTGATCTTCGACTGTTGCACGGTCAGCCAGTCGATGGCCGGCATATCGGCGGCGGATGTCATGGCCTCCGCCACACGCGTGGCCGCGCCGCGGCGTGCCTGCCGTATGTCCTCGACCGTGATCAGTCCCACCACGCGCAGTTCCCGCACCACCAGAAATGCCCTGACGCCAAAGCGGAACATGTCGTCGAGCGCGCTATCGAGAGGGCAATCCTCGGCCGCGGTCAGCGGCGGATCGCGCAGAAAATCCGTCATGACGCGCACCGCCGGGTCGCTGGCGCGCAGGCGCCGAAGATCGCGAGTACGTGCTGTCGGGGCGCGCTGCGGTGTGCTGCAGGGTGCGAGCAGATCGGAACTGTACACGGGACCTCCGTTCTCTTGGTGTTGCCTTCAAACTGACGGCGCACAAGAATCGAAGTTCCTCGCTGTCATGGTTTATTCACACTTCTTAATGTGTACTCTCAAGGTGGGATCTCGGGACGATCCAGAAACGCGCTGACGATGGGATTGATCCACTCGGGGCGGCCCGAGAAGGTGCCGTGATCGGTGCCGGGTAGAATGCACAGCTCCGATTGCGGCAGCGCATGGTAGATCGTCAGCGTGTGCTCGAGCGTGATGGCATCGCGATCGCCCGAAATCACCAGCACCGGTTTTTCGATAGTGGCCAGCAGCTCCAGATTCAATTCATCGGGCGTCGGCGAATTGAGCCACAACTGCGCGAGCTTCTGATCGACGGTCCTGGGCCGAGGGCTCTCGATGGCGCGCAAGCCTTCGCGTTCCTCGTCGGTCAGTCCCTCCGGCGCGATGTTGACACCGCTGATCACCAGGCGCCGCACCAGTTCCGGATGCTGCACGGCCAGCATCAGCGCCAGTATGCCGCCGTCGCTGAAACCCACGATGTCGACGTTGTGCAGCTTGAGCAGCTGCAGCAGCGCTACCGTGTCCTGCATCATGCCGGTGTAGCTCAGCGGTCCGCGCACGTCCGGCGTTCGGCCCTGTCCCACCTGGTCGGGCGCGACGATGCGGTGATGCAGCGAGAAGCTCTCGAGCTGCTGCTCGAACGAATGTTCGCCCGAATCGCCGCCGCCGTGCAGCAACACCAATGTCGGCCCGTTACCGTGCACGGCGTAATACATCTTGTGGCCATGAATTTTGGCCACATGCCACAGATCGGTGGGCGCGGCCGCCGGCGAGGCCGCAAACGCGGTGGGCAGCGCGAGCAGCAGCGCCAGCGCCAACCAGCGCCGCGTTGCAATGCCAGTGCTAAGGGCTGGCCGCGGCGATGATGGCATCGGCGAGTTCGCCGTAGTCGTGGTCAAAATGGTGTCCGCCTGATTTGGCTACGATGAGGTGTCCGAGCGCCGCGCCGGTGGTGCACAAACTGTCTGCGGCCTCATCTTCACCATAAACGCACTGCAGCCGTTTGGTTGACAGCCGTTTGAGTTCGGGCTCAATCGGATTGGTGGCGTCGCCCTGCTGATGGAACCAGCCCGAGGGCTGCACCTCAAAGGCGGTCGCGCGCTCGGGCGAGAGCAGGGTGATGAGCCTGATGTCGGCGCTGACATCGGCCGGCAGGCGATTGATCAGAAACGGCAGCACGTCAGCGCCGAACGAAAAGCCGATCAGCACCACCTGCTTGCGTCCGAAGCTCTGCTGATAGTGTTGAATGATGCGCGCCAGATCGCGCGCGGCGGCGTCGGGGGATTTGCGGCGCCAGTAGTAGCGCAGCACATCGACGCCGACGACGCTCATGCCCTTGCCGGCCAGCACATCCGCGAGACTGCGGTCCAGGTCGCGCCAGCCGCCGTCGCCCGAATACAGGATCGCGAAGCTATCGGCGCTGGGCACGCGTGCCGGCACCTCGACCAGCGGCAGATCGGAGACGCCGCTGCGCTGCTGTTCGGCGGCAATGGCCGAAAGCCCGGCCGCGTACAGCGCATGCAGCGAACCCCCGCTCGGCGCCGCGCCCGTCTGGCCGGGCATGGCGGCGACGAACGCCCTGGATGCGGCGCTGGCGTTTGCATCCAGCCACACCAGTGCCGGCACATAGGGACCTAAGGGCTCGGCCTTGAGCGGGTGTTCGCACGGCGCCGGCTTCAGCGCGATCTGCGGCTCGGGATCGAGTATCACCGCGGCGCTGAAGGCCAGGGGCGGCGCTGCGATCTGCGCCATGTAGGTCAGGGTCGCGCCGGCGCCCCGGCCCAGCACCACCGGCTCATAGAAATGCGCGGTGCCGGCGGCGACCTGCTGGATACGGCTGTAGTCCTCGAGCAGCCCGGGCATCCAGACGCAGCCCTTGGCGGTCTCATTGATGTGCGCCAGCAGCTGCGGCGTATCGATGGCGGTGACGTAGTTGCCGCGCGCTGCGTAGCCCAGGGCCGTGCGCTCATCGGCGTGCGTCCAGCCCTCGGCGCCCGAGAGCACGTAGACGAAACCACGCTGGTAGATCCAGGCCGGAAACACCCGCACCGGACCGAATTGCTCGCTCTTGACCCAGCGCGGCCAGCCTTGCGCCACACCGTACGCCAACGCCGCGGCCAGCAGCGCCAGCGCCAGCGCCAGCGCGCGCAGGGGCTTGTTAGCGCTCAGTGGCAGCTGCTCTGGCCAGCGCCGCTTCTCTGCGCTCCAGACTCCGGGCCGGCCAGTACTTGCTGCGCGCGTAATACTCGGGCACGGCCGGCGTGTCCGCGCCCAGCATCACCCACGGCTGCTTTGTGCTGGTAAAGATATGGATGTCGGGCGGAAAGCGGTCCGGCTCATCGAGCGTGCCGACACGCACGAAGCGAAACACCGGACCTCCGGCGTAGGTGCTCCAGAGCGCGAGGTGACACTGCGGGCAGCGCGCGATGCGCTGGCCCTTGCCGCTGGCCGACGGGGTATCGACCAGCAGCGGCTCGCCGGCGGTCGTCGCCAGCCGGTCGGCTTCGATCAGCGCATTGAGCGCGAATGCGGCGCCGGTCTCGCGCTGGCACCAGCGGCAATGGCAGCAGTGCACGAACAGCGGCGCATCGTGCAGCGCGTAGCGCACCGCGCGGCAGTCGCAGCCTCCCTCGATGATGGCGCTCAACGGACCTGCGCTCAGCGATAGCGCGACAGAATTTTTTCCAGCGCCGCGCTGCCGGGCCGCAGGCGCTCATACGGCAGCTGATTCAACGGCATATCCGGCGTGGCATTCTGGGCGTGGAACTCGGGCTGGCCGCTGGCGATGTACAGCAGTCCGGTCAGATACTCATTGTGCTTGATGCGCTGCTGAATCAGCTCCAGCGCCACGCCGCGATCGGTCGGATCGTAGGCAGCATCGCACTTGCGCAGCACGATCTGACTGCCATCGTGCATGGTGACCGGCTGCGATTCGCCCTCGCCATAGCTCACGGCGATCTGCGCGGCAGGAGGCACGAAGTCGGCGTGCACCACCTCCTCGTAGTGCTCGCGCGTATAGGCGTAGCTGCGCGTGGAACCCTCGTGATCGTTGAAGGTCACGCACGGCGAGAGCACATCGATCAGCGCGAAGCCGTCGTGGTGCATGGCCGCCTGTATCAACGGCACCAGCTGGGCTTTGTCGCCCGAGAAGCTGCGGGCCACGAAGGTGGCGCCGAGCGTGATCGCCAGCTGCACCGGATCGATCGGCGGCTGAGTGTTGGCCTCGCCCTTCTTGGCTTTGGTGCCCAGATCGGCCGAAGCCGAGAACTGGCCCTTGGTCAGGCCGTACACGCCGTTGTTCTCGATGATGTAGACCATCTTGAGATTGCGCCGGATCGCGTGGCAGAACTGCCCGAGCCCGATCGACAGCGTATCGCCGTCACCGGACACGCCGATGTACTGCAGCGTGCGGTTGGCGGCATTGGCGCCGGTGGCGATCGAAGGCATGCGGCCGTGAACTGAATTGAAACCGTGCGAGCCGCTGACGAAGTAGGCCGTGGTTTTCGAGGAACAGCCGATGCCCGACAGCTTGACCAGATTCTTCGGCTCGATCACATCGGCCCAGCAGGCCTCGACCAGCGCCGCGGTGACCGAGTCGTGGCCGCAACCGGCGCACAGCGTCGAATTCGACCCCTCGTAGTCGCGGCGCGTGAGCCCGAGCGCGTTTCTGGGCAGCTCGGGATGCGCGATCTTGGGTTTTGCCATGAACGTCATAGGTTGCTCCTTGCGCGCTTTTAGACCACGCGCTGCGCGACCGGCCGCTGCGGCACCACCACCGACATCACGCCGTCGAAAACATAACTGGCCGGAATCGGCATGCCGTTGTAGTGCAGTATCGATCGCAGGCGGGTCTTCTCGACACCGGTCTCCATGATCAGCAGCGAGCGCAGCTGCGCATCGCGATTCTGCTCGACTACGAAATTGATCCGGTGCGACTGCAGGAACTGATCGACCTCGTCGCCGAACGGAAACGCGCGTATGCGCATGTAATCCGCGTGAATGCCGTTGGCGCGCAGCCGCAGCTGCGCCTCGTGCACGGCGCCGTCGCCGCTGCCGAGCGAGACGATGGCTATGTCCGTGGGCTGCTGCGCGCGCTGAATCACGGCCTTGGGCACAAGGCGGGCGGCCGTCATCCACTTCTTGCGCAGCCGGTCGACCACAAACTGATACTCCTTGGAGTCCTCGGTGTAGGCGCCGTATTGATTGTGGCCCGAGCCGCGCGTGAAGTAGGCGCCTTTGGCATCGACCCCGGGCAAGGTGCGCAGCGGTATGCCGTCCTGATCGATATCGTAGTAGCGCCAGAAGCGGTCGAGCTTGGCGATTTGCTCGGCATCGAGCAGCTTGCCGCGATCGGGCTGGTAGCTCTCATCCCACTTGAACTCCGGACACATCCAGTCGTTCATGCCGATATCCAGATCCGACAGCACCAGCACCGGAGTCTGCAGGCGATCGGCCAGGTCGAAGGCGGTGGCGGCGAATTCGAAACACTCCTCGGGATTGGCCGGATACAGACATACCTGGCGCGTATCGCCATGCGAGGCGTACGCGGCCGACTGGATGTCGCTCTGCTGCGTGCGTGTGGGCATGCCGGTCGACGGACCCACGCGCTGCACGTCGAACACCACCGCCGGCACTTCGGCGTAGTAGGCGAGCCCCAGGAATTCCTGCATCAGCGAGATGCCGGGGCCCGAGGTGGCGGTGAAAGCGCGCGCACCGTTCCAGTTGGCGCCGATCACCATGCCGATCGAGGCCAGCTCATCCTCGGCCTGGATCATGATGTAGTTCTTGCGGCCCGTGAGCTCATCCACGCGCAGCTTTTCGCAGAAGCCCTTGAAGGCATCCATGAGCGAAGTCGAGGGCGTGATCGGATACCAGGCGCCGACCGTGGCGCCGGCGTACACGCAGCCCAGAGCCGCCGCGGTATTGCCATCGATGATGATGTGGCCGCGGGTGGCGTCCATCTTCTCGACCCGCAATGGCAGCGGACAGGAAAAATTGGCGCGCGCATAGTCGTAGCCGAGCTGTATGGCCTTCATGTTGGCCTCGACCAGCTGCGGCTTCTTCGCATAGGTCTCTGCCAGCAGCGCGCGGATGATGTCCAGATCCAGATCGCACAGCGCCGCGAGCACACCCGCGTAGCAGATGTTCTTCATGAGTATGCGCGTTCGCACGCCCGGGAAATTCTCGTTGCACAGCCGCGCTAGCGGTACTGCGATGACCGTGACGTCATCGCGCTTGAACAGTGCCGGCCGCGGCCAGGTCGAGTCGTAGAGAATGTAGCCGCCGGAAGCGACCTCCTGCAGATCGCGGCCGTAGGTCTCCGAATTCAGCGCCAGCATCAGATCCACGCGCCCCTCGCGCGCGCGGTGGCCATCGCGCGTGACCCGGATCTCGTACCAGGTCGGCAGCCCCTGAATGTTGGATGGAAAATAATTCTTGCCCACCACCGGCACGCCACTGCGGAAAATGGCTTTCATGAGCAAGCCATTGGCGCTGGCCGAGCCGGTGCCATTCACGGTTCCGATCTTGATGACGAAATCGTTTACGCGGTCTTGCGCTTTACGCTCGGGCATACGGGATCCCCATCGGCGGCCTGCGGCCAGTGAATGGTCGATTTCTGCATGTCCCAGGCGGCCGTGGGACAGCGCTCAGCGCACAGACCGCAATGCACGCACAGATTCTCGTCCTTGACCATGACGCGCCCGGTCTGCTTGAGCGGCGCGGAATGGAACAACAGCTGAGTGGGCTCGAGCGCCGGAGCGCGCAGCCGTGTACGCAGCTCGGCTTCGGTGCCCGCCTGCGTAATGGTGAGGCAGTCGACCGGACAGATGTCGATGCAGGCATCACATTCGATGCACAGTTTGGCTTCGAACACGGTCTGCACGTCGCAGTTCAGGCAGCGTGCCACTTCCTGCGCGGTCTGCTCGGCATTGAAGCCGAGTTCGACCTCGATATTGAGCTTCTTGAAGCGCTCCTTGAGCGACACGTGCGGCATCAGCCGCCGCTCGAGCGTGGCGTAGTCGTTCTTGTACGACCACTCGTGCATGCCCATCTTGCGGCTCGAGAGCTTCACGCCGCTCGCCGGGCGCTCGTTCAACGAGCGGCCATGGCAGAACTGATGTATCGACAATGCCGCCTGATGCGCCTGCTCCACCGCCCAGATGATGTTCTTCGGTCCCTGCGCCGCATCGCCGCCGAAGAACACCTCGGGGCGGGTGGATTGAAATGTGGTCGCATCGACCAGCGGCCGCTCGGAACGGTCGAAACTTACACCTAGATCGCGTTCGATCCACGGGAAAGCATTTTCCTGGCCGATCGCGAGAATCACGTCATCGCACGGGATGACCACCTGCCCGACCGCGCGCTCGCTCTTGATGGTCTCGCCCTCGAGCTCGTATTCCATTTTCTCGAAGCGCATGCCGACCAGCCGGCCGGCTTCGATCACGAACGCCTTCGGGGAGTGATTGACGATGATCTCGACGCTCTCCTCCTCGGCATCATCGAGTTCCCAGGCCGAGGCCTTGAAGAAGCCGCGCGGCTTGCGCGCCATGACCTTGACGTTCCTGGCGCCCAGACGCAGCGACGTGCGGCAGCAGTCCATGGCCGTGTTGCCGACGCCGATGATCAGCACGCGCTCGCCGATCGAGCCGATATGGGCGAAAGCCACCGATTCGAGCCAGGTGATACCGATATGGATGCGGTCCGACTCATGCCGGCCCGGCAGTTCCAGCTCCTTGCCCTTGGGCGCGCCGGACCCCACGAACACGGCGTCGTAGCCGCCTTGTTCCAGCAAGGCGCGCATGCTGGCCACGGGCGAGTCGAGCTCAAGCGCCACGCCCATGTCCAGAATCATGCCAATCTCTTCGTCGAGCACGGCCTGCGGCAGGCGGAACGAGGGAATGTTGCTGCGCATGAGGCCGCCGGGGGCGCCGTTCTGCTCGAAGATGGTCACGTCGTAGCCCAGCGGCGCCAGATCGTTGCCCACGGTCAGGGATGCCGGCCCGGCGCCGATGCAGGCGATGCGCTTGCCATTGAGCTGCGCGGGCGCCCGCGGCAGCCGGCCGGCCAGATCGCCCTTGAGATCCGCGGCCACGCGCTTGAGCCGGCAGATGGCCACGGGTTTGTCCTCCACCCGGCTGCGGCGGCACGCCGGCTCGCACGGACGGTCGCAGACGCGCCCCAGAATGCCCGGAAACACGTTGGAATCGCGGTTGAGCACGTAGGCGTCGGTGTAGCGGCCCTGCGCGATCAGCCGGATGTATTCCGGCACGTCGGTGTGCGCCGGACAGGCCCACTGACAATCGACGACGCGGTGGTAATAATCCGGCTTGGCAGTATCGGTCGGTGTGACTGAATCGCCGCTCATCGCAACGCCCTGTATAACAAATCGACCGCCATGATGCGAGCATTGACCATGACTGAAAACCCTCCGATTGCGGCCACCGAAATCAAACTGCGCACCCGGTCACGATTGCTCGAGGTGGCGTTTGCCGATGGCAGCCGTTTTGAGCTGCCGTTCGAGTATTTGCGCGTGCACTCCCCGTCGGCGGAGGTGCGCGGTCATGGCGCGGGGGAGACGGTGCTGGTGCTGGGCAAGGAAAACGTCGGTGTGCGCGCGGTCGAGCCCATCGGGCACTACGCGGTGCGGCTGGTGTTCGATGACGGCCACAACACCGGTCTGTACACCTGGGGATACCTGTACGAACTCGGGGCTCAGTACGCGGCAAAGTGGTCCGAATACCTGGCGCGTCGTGCCGAGCGCGACTGATGATCATTGAACCCGCACCTGCCGCGAATTTTGGTGATTCCCAAAAAAGAAAGGCCGGGCAATTTCACCCGGCCAAATCTTCACAAGACCCCCACTCGGTTGCGCCTTTTGGGCCACAACCGGGAGCGGATTCTGTGTGAAACGATGACGAATTGCCAGCATTTTCGCACGCATGCCGACGAAAAAAGTATTGGCAGCGCCGCAACAGCTTTGACCTATAGAGGACGGATTCAGTCCTCTTCAACCATGCCACGCACACGCGACATAATAGAATGCATGCCGCAGCGGAGGGACGCGTTATGACCCGCAACGATCGTGACAAGGCCGATACGTCTGAGACGGTCGATACGGCCGATTTCGGCTTTGCCCAAGTCCCTCGCCGGGATAAGGCGCGTCGCGTAAAGGGCGTATTCGACTCGGTAGCCGACCGTTACGACCTCATGAACGATCTGATGTCGGGCGGCGCTCATCGGCTCTGGAAGCAGTTCGCGCTGTCGCTGACTGCACTCAAGGCTGGCGGCCGGGCGCTGGATATCGCCGGTGGCACCGGCGACCTGGCGGCCGGGCTGGCGCGCCAGGTCGGCAGAACCGGACTGGTGGTGCTGGCCGACATCAACGCTCGCATGCTGCAGCACGGTCGCGACCGGCTGATCGACCGCACCCTGATCACCGGGCTGGAATATGTGCAGGCCGACGCCGAATGTCTGCCGTTCGCCGACAGCAGCTTCGATTGCGTGACCATTGGCTTTGGCCTGCGCAATGTCACCGACAAGGCAGCGGCGCTGGCCTCGATGCGGCGGGTGCTCAAGCCCGGCGGACAGCTGCTGGTGCTCGAATTCTCCACGCCGGTGATTGCCGCGGTCAGCCGGCTGTACGACGTGTATTCGTTCAATGTGCTGCCCTGGCTCGGCCGCGTGGTGGCCGGCGATGCCGACAGTTACCGCTACCTGGCCGAATCGATTCGGCGCCATCCCGACCAGCAGACACTGCTGGAGATGATGCGCACCGCCGGTCTCGAGGCCTGCCGCTTCCACAATCTCATGGGTGGCGTGGTGGCGTTGCATCGTGGCTACCGCACATGATCGAACGCCTGATCGATCGCGCGCTGCAGTCGGCGGTAGCGCGCGCGCTGCGCGAGTCGCCGCGCGCGCGTGAGTTGATCGCGGCACTCGCAGGCCGGCGCATCTCGCTCGCAGTGCGCGGCACCCCCTGGAACCTGACGCTCGAATCCACCGGCACCATGCTGCGCACTCACCGCCTGCAGGCCGGCGCGCCGGCCGATGCCTCGATCGCCGGCGCGCCGCTGTCGCTGCTGGCCCTGACCGGCGCTGCGCCCGAGGCCGTGATCCGACGCGGCGATGTGCAGATCGCGGGCGATGCCGAGATCGCGCAGCAATTCCGCGAGCTCGCGGTGCTGCTCAAGCCCGACCTGGAGAACGCCATGTCCGGCGTGCTCGGCCGCGGCGGCGCACACGTGCTCATGCGCGGCCTGCGCGGCGCGGCGGCGTGGACCCGTGCCAGCGCCTGGACCGGCGTGCAGAACCTGTCGGAGTACCTGGCCCATGAGAGCGGCGAGCTGGTGTCACGGGCCGAGGCCGAGCACTACCTGCGCGGGGTCGATGAGCTGCGTGAGCAGCTCGATCGCATCGAAGCGCGCATGGCGCAGCTGGAGCGCCAGGGCTGATGCAGCTGCGAGTTCTGCGACGGCTGATTCAAATCCAGCGCGTGCTGGTGCGCCATGGTCTGGACGACCTGGTCGCGGCGACGCATCTGTACCGGCCGCTGCAGCTGGTTTACTTCGTCTCGCCCTGGACCTGGTTTCAACGCCGCTCGCGGCGCACGCGCGGCGAGCGCCTGCGGCTCGCGCTCGAAGAGCTCGGTCCGATCTTCGTCAAATTCGGGCAGGCGCTGTCGACGCGGCGCGATCTGCTGCCCGGCGATATCGCCGACGAGCTGGCGCGACTGCAGGACAACGTGCCGCCGTTTCCGGGCGAAGTCGCGCGCGCCAGCATCGAACGCGCCTATGGGGTGCCGCTCGACAGCCGGCTGCACGGCTTCCAACAGGTGCCGCTGGCGGCGGCTTCGATCGCGCAGGTCCACGCCGCGCAACTGCCCGATGGCCGCGAGGTCATCGTCAAGGTATTGCGCCCGGGCATGAAGGCCATGATCGCGCTCGATATCGAGGTGCTGTACACGATCGCCGGCATGGCCGAGCGCTGGTGGGCCGAGAGCCGCCGGCTCAAGCCGCGCGAGATCGTGCGCGAATACGAGCACACCATACTCGATGAGCTGGATCTCATGCGCGAGGCCGCGAACGCCTCACAGCTCAAACGCAACTTCGCCGGCTCGCCGCTGCTGTACGTGCCCGAAATCTACTGGGACTACTGCCGCGCCGAAGTCATGGTCATGGAGCGCATCCATGGCACGCCGATCGGCGACCTCGCCCGCCTGCGCGAGCTCGGCACCGACTTCAAGCGCCTGGCCGAGAATGGCGTCGAGATCTTCTTCACCCAGGTGTTCCGCCACAATTTCTTTCATGCCGACATGCATCCCGGCAACATCTTCGTGCTGCTCGACAATCCGGCGCAGCCGCGTTACGCAGCGGTGGATTTCGGTATCGTCGGCACGCTGGACCTGCGCGATCAGAGCTATCTGGCCGAGAATTTCCTGGCCGTGTTCAACCGCGATTACCGCCGCGTCGCCAGCCTGCACGTGCAGTCCGGCTGGGTGCCGGCCGATACCCGCATCGACGAAATGGAGTCGGCGGTGCGCACCATCTGCGAGCCCATCTTCGACCGCCCGCTCAAGGAGATCTCCTTCGGCACCGTGCTGCTGCGCCTGTTCGAGGCGCTGCGGCGCTTCAACGGCCAGATCCAGCCGCAGCTGCTGCTGTTGCAGAAGACTCTGCTCAACGTCGAGGGCCTCGGTCGCCAGCTGTATCCGGAACTCGACATCTGGCAGACCGCGAGCCCGGTATTGCGCCGTTGGATGCGCGATCGCATGAGTCCGCGCAATGTGCTGCGCGAACTGCGCCGCGGCTGGCCCGATGCGCTCGAGATCCTCAAGGCGCTGCCGCCGCTGACCAAGCGGCTGCTCGAGCGGGCGCAGGATGGCCAACTGCGGCTGTCGGTGGACATGAGCGCGCTCGATGAGCTGCGCCGGCAAGCGAGCGCGCAAGCGCGGCGCAGCGATCGCATCGTGGTCGGCGCGGCGCTCATGCTCGGCGGCGTTCTGTGGCTCGGCATGCGGCTGCAGCCGCACCTGGTCGGCCTGCTGTCAGGCGGCGCGGGCGTTGCTATATGGTTCGCGGTGTGGCTGACCGCGCCGCCGCAGGGCATCGATGGTCGCCAGTAGATCCAGCGGCGAGATGTTGGAACGCCCGGCGCTGTACTTGAGCACGCCGCGACGGCGCAATTCCTGATCGACGATCAACACGAAGCGCGCCGGCATGCTCAGCAGGTCCTCGCGCAAACTGCGCGAGCGTTGCTCGAGCGGATCGAGCCGCACCAGGCTGCGATCGCCGGACAGATCACCGACCCAGTCGCGCTCGACCCCGGCCACGGCCTGCTTGCAGGCCAGCGGCCGCACACCACGCACGCCGAACTCCTCGCGCAGAATCAACAGCCAGCGATCCTGCTCCAATCCCTGGTACTGGAAATCGACCGGGTGCGAGAACAGTATGGTCCAATCGCTCTGCAACCAATCGGGCAGCAGCGCTCCGGTATCGCCATTGATCAGTAGTGTGGCCATGAGCTCTCCTTGAGCTTCGACTCTACGGCCACAGCGATGACATGTCAGTCGCGGCGTAGTGACATCGCGGTCATTTGAGCTCGATCCAGATCGCGCGTGCGCGCGCGCACAGTTCCCCGTCCTCATCGAACAGCGCCGTGCCGACCTCGTACTTGCGGCCGCTGGCGCGGATCTTCCAGCCCACGATCACACACGGCTCATCGACGTGCACGCGGCGATCGATGTGGGCGGTGAATTCCCCGAGCAGCATGGGCGCGATTTCCGCGCGTGCCGCACAGGCGCCGGGACAGTCGAGCGCCGCACTGATGAACTCCGGCCGCACCTTGCCGTCCCCGTCCGACAGCGCGACATCGGCCACCCACGGTGCCGCGACCAGCTCGCCGGCGCCGACCCGCCCGGCGAAGATGCGCAGGCCATCGCCGCGCGCGCGCTCGGTGCCGCAGACGAAGCAGGCCGGATACAGATGCTGCGTGAAGCCGGCGAAATGGCGCGATGCTTCGAGTGACTCCAGGTAACTCGGTGCCGCGGGCACTTCAAGCTCAAAGTCCACGGGCACAGCCCGCGCCAGCACGCCCCCAAGGTGCGAGAGTTCGAGGCCACCGTCCGCGACCGGCCTGAGTTCGAGCGGCACCTGCAGGGGGATCGGCCGCTCCAGACGGATGCGCACGCGCACCACCGAATGCTGCGCCATGAGGCCGGCGATGTAGCCGCCGTTGGCGTAGCCCGGTGGCCCGCAAAAGCGTCGATCGACCGTCAGGCTGGGCATTGCTGTGCTCGCATGGTCGCCGCTCACTGCGCGACCCGGTACGGCGCACGGTAACGCTGCGCGAGCTGCCACAGCAACCATGCCAGTGCACTGGCGCACAGCGAACCCCAGGCGATGTCCGGCATGGAGTGCGCCAGCACCGGCGAGACGAATCCGAACGTCATGGTGGCGATGATCAGGCTCAGGAAGGATTGCATGGACGCCGCGGCGCCGCGCGAGTGCGGGAACAGGTCGAGTACCCGCAAGGTGACCACCGGATACATGAGCTGCAGTCCGAACCCGAGCGCTGCCAGCAGCAGCTGCTGCAAATAAATGGGCGGCCGGGCGAAGCTCATCTGCAGCAGCACCATCAGCGCGGTAATGGCAAACACCAGCCGGAAGCCCAGGCGCGCCTGGCGGTTGGGCGCCAGCCGCCCGGCCAGACGTCCGGACATGACCGCGCCGATGGTATAGCCGCCGATGATGGGCAGGTTCAGCGCCGCGAACATGGTCTCGCTCAGGCCCCAGTGGTCGAGCACGATGGCCGGCGCCGAACCGACATAGACGTGCAGCGAGATGAAGGCAAAGCCGCTCGCCAGCGCCAGCCATAGAAATTCGACGTGCGAAAGCACCGCCAGATTGTGCTGCACCAGCCGGCCGATGCGCAGCGGCGTGCGCCGTTCGGGCGGATGGGTCTCGGGCAGGCGCAGCGCCGTAAACACCAGCATGACCGCCCCAAGCAGCGCCATGCTGCCGAACACCGCGCGCCAGCCCAGCCATGTATGGACCCAGCCGCCGATGATCGGTGCGGCCGCGGGGCCGAGTCCGAAGATCATGGTGATCATGCTCATGAGGCGCTGCGCCTCGGCGCCTTGAAAATGATCGCGAACGATGGCGCGGCCAATGATCTGCCCGGCGCCAGCGACCAGCCCCTGAATCGCGCGGAACGCGAGCAGCGTCGGAAAATTCGGCGCCGCCGCGCAGCCCACCGAGGCCAGGGTGTAGAGCGCCAGCGCCGCCAGTATCGGGCGCCGGCGGCCGACGGCATCGGACAGCGATCCGTGCAGCAGCGAGGCCAGGGCGTACGTGAGCATGTACACCGTCAGGGTCTGCTGCGCCTGCAGGCTGGAGAGATGGAACTCCTGCGCGATCGCGCGCAGCGCCGGGAAAAAGGCATCGATCGAGAACGCGCCGACGGTCGAGAGCAGACCCAGCAGCAACGACAGGTGCGCCGGATGCGGCGCGGTACCATGCCTCATCGGCGCCTCATCGGCGCGGCGGCCGCAGCCCGGCGAGAAACTCCTGCGGTGATTCGCCCCGCTCCAGAACCTCCACCAGCGCCGAGCCGACGATGACTCCATCGACCTGACCGCGCAGGCGCTCGACCTGCTCGCGGCTGCGGATGCCGAATCCGGCGCACACCGGTACCGTGGCGGCGTCGCGCACGCGCTCGAGGTAGGCGGCTATATCCTCGGCAGCCACGCTCTTACCGGTGGTGCCCGTCATGGTCACGGCATACACGAACCCCTGACTGGCGGCCGCGAGCCGCGACAGCCGCTCGCCGCCCGTGACCGGTGTGACCATCTGCACCAGCGCCAGATTGTGCGGCGTCAGCACCGCGCGCAGTTCCTCGCTTTCCTCGTAGGGCAGATCGGGCACGATGAACCCGCACACGCCGGCACCGGCCGCGCGGCGCGCCAGCCGTTCGAGACCGAAGGCCAGCAGCGGATTCATATAGCTCATGAGCAGCAGCGGCGCCTTGACCGCCGGCATGAGCTGCAACTCCTCGAGTATCCAGGTCAGCGTGACGCCGTCGCGCAATGCCCCCTCGCTCGAGCGCTGAATGGTGATGCCGTCGGCCATCGGATCCGTGAACGGCACGCCGATCTCGACCACGTCGGATTCCTGCGCCACGGCGCTCAGGTGCTCGCGGAATTGCGCCCGGCTCGGATAGCCGGCGGTCAGAAACGCCACCAGCGCCGGCTGGCCTTGTTTGGCCGCGCCACGCAGCGCCAGCACGATGCGCTCGGCGGGCGTCCCCGCAACCCCTGGGCTCATGGCGCCTTCCCGCGTCCAGCGGCGGCAGGGGCGGGAGTCAGCAGCGCCTGCGTCAGCGTCGACATGTCTTTATCGCCGCGCCCCGACAAGCCGATCAGCACGCGCGCGCCCGGATGCTGTGCGGCCCAGCGGCGCGCACCGGCAAGTGCGTGCGCACTCTCGAGTGCCGGCAGAATCCCCTCGCATTCGCAGCATTCGCGCACCGCATCCAGCGCCTCCTGATCGTTGGCCGTCTCATAATGCACGCGCCCGAGCTCCCGCAGCAGCGCATGCTCAGGCCCCACACCCGGATAGTCCAGGCCCGCCGAAATCGAATGGGTCTCCTGGATCTGGCCATCCGAGTTCTGCAGCAAATAAGAAAAGCTGCCATGCAGTACACCCGGGCGTCCGAAACCCAGCGTGGCCGCATTCTCACCCAGCGCCGCACCGCGACCGCCGGCCTCGATACCGAGAATCTCCACCGCGGCGTCGCCGAGGAAGGCGTGAAACAGGCCGATGGCATTGGAGCCGCCGCCCACACAGGCCACCACCGCATCGGGCAGTGCGCCCGCGCGTTCGAGCATCTGAGCGCGCGCTTCGCGCCCGATCACCGCCTGCAGCTCGCGCACCAGATAGGGATAGGGATGGCCGCCCACCGCCGAGCCCAGCAGATAGTAGGTGCCGTTCGGATCACCGACCCAATCACGCATGGCCTCATCGATGGCCGCGCGCAGCGTGCGATCGCCGCTGGTGACCGGCACGACTTTGGCACCCAGCAGCTTCATGCGCCCGACATTGGGCGCCTGCCGCTCCATATCGAGCTCACCCATGTACACCGTGCAGGGCAGCCCGACGCGCGCGCAGGCCGCGGCACTGGCCACGCCGTGCTGTCCGGCGCCGGTTTCCGCCACCACGCGGCGTGCGCCCAGGCGGCGTGCCAGCAGCGCCTGGCCGATGGCGTTATTGATCTTGTGCGCGCCGGTATGCGCGAGATCCTCGCGCTTGAGCCACACCTTCGCCCCCCAGCGCTTGGACAGATGCGGCGCGGGGCTCAACGCCGTGGGACGGCCGACCCAGTCCCGCAGCTCGCGCTCGAGGTCGGCGCGGAATTCGGGGTCGATGAGCCAGCGGCGCACGCCGCGTTCCAGCCGCTCGTGTGCCGGCACCAGAGTCTCGGGCACGTAGCGACCGCCGAAGGGACCGTAACGCCCGCGCTCGTCCGGAAAACGCCCGGCCAGCAGATCCGCGAGCGCTTCCACGCGATCAACTTCGGTTTCGATTGAACTCATGCTCCATCCCCGCAAATGCCGCGCGCGCGGCCTGAACAAACTGCACGATTTTCTGTGGGCTCTTGTGCCCGGGTGCCGACTCGACGCCGCTCGATACATCCACGCCGAACGGCCGCACCGCAGCGATGGCCGCAGCGACGTTGTCCACATTGAGGCCGCCGGCCAGTATCAGCTCGGTGGCGCACGCAAGCCGCACAGCCTGCTCCCAATCGCAAGCGGCGCCGCTGCCGCTGCGCGCGCCTTCGAACAATATGCGAGGCGGCAACGCGCCGGGCGCCGCCGCGCCGGGCGCCGCCGCGCCGGGCCCAGCGCCAGGCATTGGCGCGTCGCGCATCGCCACGTCCGGCGCCGCTGCACCGCGCACGACTGGCAGTAGTGCCAGGCTCGATGGCAGGCGCAGGCGCTGAAGATCCTCGTGGTCGGTTTGCAGCACATCGGGATCGAACTCGCGCAGGATCTGATCGAGCAGCGCTTGCGTGGGATGCAGCGTGACCGCGACGCGCAGCGCACGAGTGCGCGCCGGGGCAGCGAGCTGTGCCGCCCGCAGCGGCTCGAGCCGGCGCACCGACGGGGCGAACACGAAGCCGAGGGCGTCCACGCCTTGACCCAGGGCCGCTTCGACCGCCTGCTCGCTCGTCATACCGCAGATCTTTATCCACATCAGCGTCCCTGCCGGCCCGCCGTCAGCAGCGAGCGCGCGAACTCCACGCGATTGGCGGCGCGCATCAGGGCGCTGCCGACCAGCGCCACATCGTAGCCCGCTGCCGCCAGCCGCGCGGCATCGGCGCTGCTCGCAACGCCGCTCTCGGCCACGTGCGGCACGCCTGGCGGCAGACCCGGCGCCAGCGCCTCGAGCCGGCCCGGTACCACCTGCAACGTGCTCAGATCTCGGCAGTTGACTCCGACCAGCAGCGTCACGCGTTCGGCATAGGTGCGCACCAGCGCAGCGGCGAGTTTCAAATCGTACTCGTCGAAGGCTTCGAGCAGCACGAACAACCGCAGTTCAGAGGCCACATCGAGCAATCTGGTGAGCTGTGCGCGCTCGAGCATGCGCAGGATGATCAATATGCCGCCGGCCCCCGCAGCCCGCGCCTCGTAAACCTGGTACGGATCGACCAGGAAGTCCTTGCGCATGGCCGGAATGCTCGCGTGCAGCGCGCGCGCCACCTGTTCCAGATGCGACAGCTCGCCGTCGAAGCGTGTGGGCTCGGTCAGCACGGAAATTGCCGCAGCGCCGGCCGAGGCATAATCCTGAGCCCGCTGGGTGATGTCGCAGCTGCCCTGCTCGAGCTGCCCGACGGCCGGCGAGCGCAGCTTGATCTCGGCGATCAGATCGAATCCCAGACCCGAGATTTTGAACGGCGGTGCATTGGGCGTCGCGTGCGCCAGGTCCTGGAGTATCAGGTCGCCGCGCTGCACCCGCGCCCGAGCCACGCGGTCGCGGCTGGCCTGAGCCATGTCCCGCAGAAAATCTGCGCTCATTGCTTCACTACCCTTTGCAATTCATCGGCGCCAAAGCGCTCGAGACGCGCCAGCAGCTCGCGCGCCGCACCGCTGTCGATGGCCTGGGCGGCGCGCGCCAGCGCCAGGCGCGGCGTAGTTTCGCGACCGCTGAGCTCGAGCGCCAGCGCCGCTCCCAGCAGCAGCGCATCGCGATGCGCATCGCCGCCGGCATTGCCTCGCTCGCCGCTCAAAACGCGCCGCAGCTCACGCGCGTTGTGAGCCGCATCGGCCCCGGCGAGTGCGCCCGGCTCGCACAGCGGCAGACCGTAGTCGGCCGGGGTGCGCTGCTCGCGCCGCACGCCTGCCGGCCCGACGTCGAACAGTGTAAAGGCGCCGAGCGGCGTCGGCTCATCCCAGCCCTCGGCGCCATGGATCACGAACGCGCGCTTGACCTGCGTGCCGCACACTGCCTGCGCCATAAGTTCCGCGGTCGCCAGGTCGAAAGCGCCGATCACGAGGAACGGCGGCGCGGCCGGATTGCTCAGGGGTCCCAGGATATTGAATACCGTGCGTACGCCCAGTGCTGCGCGCACCTGGGCAATGCTCTTGGTCGCGGCGTGATAGTAGGGCGCGAACAGGAATGTGAAACCCAGCGCCGCAAAACAGCGCCCCGCGGCCGCCTCATCCAGCGGCAACGGCAAACCCAGCGCCTGCAGCACATCAGCGCTGCCGGCACGGCTCGAGATCGAGCGATTGCCGTGCTTGAACACCGGCAGACCGCAGGCGGCGGCCAGCAGCGCGGATCCGGTCGAAAGATTCAGGCT
>Ga0302314_10003668_pt1 | contig 28280 bp, 24 predicted proteins | sample III_Palsa_N2_3_FD_200533 | JGI IMG/M metagenome (GOLD analysis project Ga0302314, IMG submission 200533) | Peat permafrost microbial communities from Stordalen Mire near Abisko, Sweden - III_Palsa_N2_3 | ecosystem: Environmental > Terrestrial > Soil > Palsa > Peat permafrost | place: Sweden...
GCGCGGGAAGTCGGGGTAGCGACGTCGCCAGTTGGACACCGCAGCCCGGGTAACTCCGGCGAAGCGGGCGATCTCGGCAGCCGTGACGACCGCCGCCGCGGTGGGTTTGTCAGCTGCCATGCCCCGACCGTACACATGATCAATGGGCAGAGCAAGATTTTTACGTTGACAACGCTAACAAGAGTAGTTGAACGTGCATGACCGGGGTGGCTGCCGGAGGGTTGAGGCGCAGGCATCTCCGTCGTGCGTCCTGCTCCATGCCGCTACCACACTCCACCGGGTTGGCATCGAGGTTGCCGTGGTCTACATCGACATCAACACGACCCGGTCGCGGAGCCGAGCCCCCTGCGGTTGGTGCGGGTCACGCGTCCGGGTGCTCGATGTTCTGATTGCCAACGTCAGTCCCATATCTCCAGCCTCCGCAGTACACCCCGGGCCCGGGGATGGACGCGTGATCGGCTGGCTCAGTGGCGAGCGAGGGTTCGAGGTCACAGGTCGAACATCTGGGTCCCTCCGGCCGGATCTTCCAACCTCAGCGGTCGCCGAGTTCGGGGAGCGACTGGCAGGAGTTTCTGGAGCGTCAGCTCCTCAACTGCGATACGCGGCCCCGCACAGATCGCGTCAAGGAGCTGCTCTTGGTTGGTCTCCGCCTGAACAAGAAGACCGAGGACGTTCAGCAGAGCCAGCAGCTCGGTCGTCCACTCAGGCGGCCAGCGGGTTGCCACGAGATGGTCGAGGTCCAGGCGTCGCTTCCCGGCCGGCTTCCTGCGCCGATAGCCGAACCATTTGTCGAGGACGTTCATCCCGGACACCTCGTAGTCCCGGACGTTCGCGGGCACCGGTGCTATGCATCCGGTGCCGATCCACAGTTGTTGCTGTGCAGGGTCGTAGCCCAGCGTCTCGGGCATGCCCTCGTCGGTGTCGGGGATCTCCTTCGCACAGCGAGGGCGGTGGCTGTCGGGGAGTGACGGAACACCACGCGGTCTTCCAGCCCCAGGATCAGCGAATCGCTCGCCGTAGGTGTGGAGCCAGAGCACTCGTCGTCCCATGAGGACGGCCCACGACCAGACATCCGCATCGGCGGTGATCGGGACCCGCGCCTTCGGCTCGGCGAGGTCCTCCCGGAAACGGCTGGTGTAGGCAGGGTGGGAAGTGACAGCCGCCACGTAGGCCAGGAGGTCTTCCGGGGTGATCGGGGTGCCGAATCGATGGGCGAGCAGCTCAAGCAGCCCGGGCATGATGTTCGGTGATTCGCCGACGGCGTCACGGTAGAGGGGCCGGACACAGCCGCTCCGGCCGTTGTAGTAGTGCATGTCCGGTATCAGGGCGCTGAAGACAAGACCCGGTCCGCTGACCACACGGTGGGCGTTCTGCTCGACGGTGAAGACCTGGCGGTCGCTGCGGACCCGCCAGAGATCGGGGCGTCCTACGACCATCAGGCGGTGGTCGGGGAGGATCCACTGGCGGTCGAAGGAGCGGTATCCGATCTGTACTGGTTCGGATTGTTCGCGATGCTCGGCTCGTAAGGGGGTTCGGTCGTAGCCTGTCACGCCCGGTAGCGGGGTGACCTGACTATCTATCGTGCGGTCTCTGGCTTCCCCGAGCAGTGACCTGCGAGTGGCGCTGTCGGCGGCCAGGAAGATGTGCCACCGGTCGCGAAGAGTCGCCTGGTCTGGTGCGTAGATCCAGACTCGTCCAGGGGTCACTCCACGTGACGACCAGGGCATGAGGTCTTCGAGCAGTGGACTGCTCTGCCACAGATCGCTTCCCGGAGGGAGAAAGGGATCCGTGGAACCGGACGCACACTCACGCCACTCAGGGTCGTCGAGCTCAACGGTCATCAGGCGGTTGGTCTTCTCATCGCGGTGGCCGTGGACTTGCAGATAGCGCACCGTAGCTGCTCCTGGTTTACTGTCGCGTCGGCGTACGAAGACCGCTATGCACAGTTCCTGGGCCACCTCTGGAAAGAGCCGTGTCGCGTTGTCCGGGCGCTGTCCTTCCGGGGAGAGATCGATGATCCATCCCTCGTCGGCGACCTCCCGCAGGTAACGCCGCATACCCGCGAAGGCTCGACCCTTCAGCCATGCCTTCGGGGTGAGGTACGCGACCACTCCGAACGGAGCGTCCTCGTGGGCGTCGAAGACCTTCCATGTCCCCCAGCGCCAGAAGTGGACGTAGAGGTTGGACAGTTTGGACTCGTAGGTGCCGTTGCCAGGCAGCCGAAAGTCGTTCAAGGGGGCCGTTACCCCAGTCCCGGGGTCGCCGGTCTCCACCCACTTGCCGGCACCGCGCGGCACCGTGTCGTGCGGTGGATTGCCGATCACGACCATGACGCGCTCGTCACGTTTGACGCAGTTGGCCTTCCGGCGTGATTCGGCCAGCGGCTTGTATGTGTGAGGGATCCAGTCGAATTCCGCCCTTGGATTGTCGAGGGTGTCGGCGACCAGCAGCCGCAACCCAGCGGCTGGAGCGGCGGAACCGAATTCCTTCAGTAACGCGTACATGCGCAGTTCTGCCACCGCGAAGGGGCCGATCTGCCGCTCGAAGCCGACCAACCGGTGCCCGACCATCTGACGCAACTGAGGTCCTACTGCCCCCGGCCCCTCGTCTCGGCGGATCGTCGCGGCCGCTCGCGTCAGGACGGACAGAAGGAAGGTGCCCGTGCCCATGGCCGGGTCCACGACGACAACCTCACGCGATGCCAGGCCGTTGGTGATCCCGAATGCGTTCTGCAGAATGCCCTCGGTCAGCCGAACCATCGCCTCTACGATGCCGTGAGGCGTGTAGTAGGAGCCGGTGCGCATGCGCATGTCGCGGTCATAGATCTGCAGGAAGTCCTCGTACAGGAGTAGGTACGCGTCCCCGCTGCCGTCGTCGAGCAGGGTCCAGTCGACCGCACCGATAACCCGCGTCAGCGTATCGAGGATGGTGGAGAGACCTACGGCAGAGGACTCCTCGGTCAGGACATCGAGGGCCTTACCCATCAGGGAGTGCTTCTTGCCCAGTTTCGTGGCGATGCTGTGCATCGTCTCGCCTTCGAAGGCTATGCCTTCAACGCGCGCCAGGAGCAAGGCAAAAACCACGGACTGACCGAACTGTTCGACGAACTCCTCATCGGTGGTTTCCGGGAAGAGCAGACGACGCCACTCCTCGGCAATCTCCGTGAAGACCTTACGGCGTCGACCAGCCCTCTCCAAGGCCATCGCCTCAGTCACCTCGTCGCAGAGTAGGCGACAGAGACCGGCGACCGCACGTACCAATTGCCCCGTGGTGCGGGGCGCCTGAGGTTGCCAGACCAGGAACTCGTAGAGCACGCGTGCCAGGTCGCCGTCGGCAGGTTCGAGCCTGGAACCAGAGGTGAGCACCGAGCCCTTCATTCGGGCTATCCTGCCGCTCTGCCTGCCGGATCGCTGGGTGGAAAACTGATCACCGTCGCAATACAGGACATTGGGAAGGAGGCGCAGCTTCTCCCACTGCTGCGCGTTGCGCCCCGTGAAAGATTCAGGGTCCGCGCCCGTGCCGGGTTTCTTCAATTCGATGTAGCCGATCAGTGCGCCGTCCAAGGAGACCGCGTAGTCAGGGCGGGCGTTGAGATCGACCAAGGGGACTTCGCCAGTCAGAGTGATCTCGAATCCGAGATATCGACCTACAGTACGGATCAATGTCTCCAAAGGCCCGCGGAGCTGGTCTTCCTGCCAGCCGCCACCTTTGAGCTTCGGCGTGACCTCCGCCCCGAAGGCAGAAACTGCTGACTGCACGGCCTGCTCGTAGCTGGTTCGTTCCCCGGCTCGAAGCCCCACGCCAACACCCCCAGGCCAGGGCGAAGTCGGCGAAGGTTCTGGCGCGACCCTCCGCCGCACTTTGCCTTCGAGGACGCTCAGGTAGGCCCCGGCGCCATGCCACTCACTGACTGTAAGCGCAGTGGGGCTACGCGTGAAGAGTGCCGGCCTTGAAAGCCGACGCGGGAGTGACTCTGGCGCTGCCGTCTGGTCCGTCGTCGGCGTCGGGCTTGACATCGGCACCGGGGCAGCAGTCAGCGGTATTGCCTTCGCTGTGACCCATCTCCCGGCCCGGCGGGTGCTGAGGTCCCGAGCGTAAGGTGAGTGCGCCGATGATCGTCCGCACGCTTGGAGACCTCATGAGTCCCACCACCACCGCCGACACCTTGTTGCCCGTCGGGGTGATCGGCCTCGGCGACATCGCGCAGAAGGCGTACCTGCCGGTGCTCGCCGGGCTGCCCGGTCTCGACCTGCGGTTGATGACCCGTGACCGGGCCAAGCTGGACCGTCTCGGCGACGCCTACCGGGTCGGTCCCGAACATCGCTTCACCAACCTCGCCGAGCTGATCGACAGCGGTATCCGGGCCGCGTTCGTTCACGCTTCCACCAGCCAACACGTGCCGATCGTGGAGCAGTTGCTCATGGCGGGCATTGACGTCTATGTGGACAAGCCCCTTGCCTACACCCTGGACGGTGCCCGTCACCTGGTGGAGCTGGCGGAGCAGCGCGGCCGGTCGCTGATGGTGGGGTTCAACCGGCGGCACGCGCCCGGCTACGTCGAGGCGAGCGAGCACCCCCGCGACCTGATCGTGTTGCGGAAGAACCGTGTGGACCTCGCCGAGGCGCCGCGCACGATGATCTTTGATGACCTCATTCACATCGTGGACACTCTCGTCTACCTCGCCCCCGGCGAGATCGACCACGTGGACGTGCGCGCCCGCCGACGGGGCGGCCTGCTTGAGCACGTGGTGCTCACGCTGGCCGGGGACGGCTTCACGGCGCTGGGCATCGGGGACCGTGCGAGCGGATCGACAGACGAGGTTCTTGAGGTCTCCGGTGGGAACCGACAGCTGACGGTGATGAATCTCGCGGAGGTCATCGACCACCAGGGAGGGGCGCACATGGTCCGCCGCCGGGGGGACTGGACTCCGGTCGCCCGGCAGCGCGGCATCGAACAGGTGGTGCTCACGTTCCTTGATGCGATCCGGTCCGGCCGGAAGCTCGACGCCCGCGAGGCGCTGCGCACGCACGAGCTGTGCGAGCAGATCGTGCAGGCGGTGGAGGCCGAGGTGGGTATCGGCGTGGCCGGCGGGCAGGTGGGCTGACTCCTTGTCATCATGATCGGACGACGGTCGTACCTGCGGCGATGATCCGCTCATGAGACGGGACGGGAGCTCGGCATGCGTCGAATCCGGCGGACAGCGGCACCAGCCGCACTGGCATCCCCGCTGTGCGTGATTCTCGCACTGGCCCTCACCGGGGTCGGCGCGGGCACCGCGCGCGCGGACAGCCCGGCCCGAGCCTCCGCCACCCGTACGGCGGCCGAGCGTGCGATCGTGGCCAAGCTTGCCGCCCGCTTCCCCGGCGCCGGTCTCGGCCCCGGGGGTGTGGGCGAGGTGGTCGACGCGGACGGCGGCGGAATCCTGTGGTCCTCCGGCGCGGCCTCGGGGCGGATGCCGGCCTCCACCGCCAAGCTCGCCACCGCCGTCGCCGCGCTCACGGTCCTCGGGCCGGACCACACCGAGCAGACCGTCACCCGTTACGCCGACGGCACGCTGTATCTCGTCGGCGGCGGTGACCAGCGCCTCGATCGCCCCGCGCTGCGGGCGCTGGCGGACGACACCGCCAGGGAACTGAAGAGCCGTCACCTCGCCCAGGACCGGATCGTGCTGCGCCTGGACGACTCGCTCTTCCCCGCTCCCGCCCTCTCGCCGGGCTGGCTGCCCGGCTACTGCCCCCACAACGTGGCGCTGCCGCGTGCGCTGGCGCTGCACGGGGAGCGGGCCCAGGACACCTCCCTCGCGGCTGCCCGGGTCTTCGCCGGGGACCTGGCCGCCGACGGTGTGGGCACCGGTGGACCGCAGCGCGCCACCGCCCCGCCGACCGCCGAGCTGATCGCTCGTCATGTCTCCCACCCGCTGTCGGCGGATGTCGAGGAGATGCTCAAGGTCAGTGACAACGGCATCGCCGAGGGCCTGCTTAGGCTCACCGCCCTGGCCAGGAACCGGCCCGCCACCTGGCAGGACGGTGCCGAGGTGGTCAGGTCCGTGCTCGGGGGGTACGGCGTTCCCCTGCAGGGGGTCGTCCTCTACGACGGCAGCGGGCTGTCCCGGAAGGACCGGATGACCGCCCAGGCCCTGGCCGCGATCGCGGCGCTCACCGTGGACCCGCGCTACCGGCGGACCCTGCAGCCGCTGTTCGACGGGCTGCCGGTGGCGGGCCGCGACGGCACGCTGTCCGCAGCGGACCACCGGTTCACCGCCCGGTCGAGCCGGTGTGCGATCGGTCTGGTCCATGCCAAGACCGGGACGCTGCACGACGCGACGGCGTTGGCCGGGGTCGCCCTGGGCGACGACGGCCGCTGGCGGGCGTTCGCGTTCATGGAGAACGGGGCCACGCCGGTGCACACCGCCCGCAGGGGACTGGACGCCCTCGCCGCGACCGTGCAGGGGTGCTCGTAGGGCCGTAGGGCCGTAGGGCCGGAAGAAACGATGCCACCTGCGGCGGGGGGGTGACCGGCGACGCGCCGGACGCGTGGTGGGCGCTGTTCCGATCCGTGCGTCAGTGGTGCCCGTTAGGCTGGTGAGTCCTGGGGCGGGTGCGTCGGCGCCGCGGTGCCGGACAGCCCGGCCGGACGCTTCCGTCGTATTCCACAGCAGGGGAGGGAGGGGCCATGGACCGGTCGCGGGGCCTGATGGCCGTTCACGCACACCCGGACGACGAGTCGTTGTGGACCGGCGGCATTCTCGCCCAGCATGTCGCCGAGGGGCGCCGCACCGCCGTACTCACCTGCACCGACGGCGAGCATGCCGAGGACGGGTCGCTCGTTGCGTCCGGCACCCGGGTCAAGGAGCTCGGCGAGGCGTTGGCCGTGCTGGGCGTCGCGGAGTCGGGGGTGCTGTCCTACCGGGATTCGGGGCACGAGGGACGGGGCCCGGGGTCGCTGTGCGAAGCCCCGTTCGACGACCTGGTCGCCGATCTCGTCGCCCGCATCCGCTCGTTCCGGCCGTCGGCCGTGGCCAGCTACGATGCCTTCGGGCTGTTCGGGCACCCCGACCACATCCGGGTCCACCGCGCCGTGCTGGCCGCGGTCGAGGCCGCCGCCTGCCCCAGCCTGTGGCCGCAGGCCGGACCCGCCTGGGACGTCGACTCGCTGTGGCTCGCCACCGTGCCCGAATCCCTGGTGCGCAAGCTCACCTCGCTCGGGCTGGAGACACCGCTGCCCTCCACCCCGGACGAGCGGATCGCCGCCGTCGTGGACGTCCGGCCCTGGCTGGACGTCAAGTGGGAGGCGATCCGCGCGCATGCCTCGGAGATCGCGCGCGGAGCACGCATCGCCGCCTTCGCCGAGCCCCAGCTGCGCGAGCTGTGCCTCGGCCGGGAGTGGTTCCTGTACCGGCCGGGGCCGGGCGCGGCCGGTGCGTCGTGGGGGCCGGGGCCGGGGGCTCGGGTCGGCGAATCCCTGCCCGCCCGCCTGCTCGCCGACCTGCCCTGAGACCGGACTGGGCTCAGGTCGCCGCGCTGTGCCGGCGGGCGCGGGCCGCTGCCGCCGGTGCGATCTTCGACGCCGCGAACCGCGTGCCCACCACGAAGCGCATCATCGGCCCGAACGCCGGGGCGGCGAGGTTCCCGGTGAAGTAGAGGCCGGGGATGCTGGACTCGAAGGCCGAGGACAGTCGCGGTCCCCGAGCGCCCGGCACACGGACCAGGGCCGCGCGCAGCTCCGGGGCCAGGAAGTGGGTCGCGTCGATGTCCAGCCGGTAGCCGGTGGCCGCCAGTACATGATCGACGGTCAGTTCTGAGGGGCCGGCGCCGGGTCCCTTCAGGCGCAGCCGGATGCCGTCCGGACCGGCCTCGGCATGGGCGACCTCGCGGCCGGTGTGGATGCGGACGACGCCGTCGACCCGCTCGCGCAGCCACCAGCCGCCCGAGGGTCCGAGCAGGCGACGCATCACATAGCCGCGGGTCGCGTGGGGCAGTCGGCGCACCAGGTCGGGGTAGCGGCAGACGCCGGCCAGGGCCCAGCTGGGGCCGAGCGGCGAGGAGGGGGCGCGCATGCGCTGCCACCGGCTGCGGGTCAGCTCCGGGCGGTCTCCGAAGATCACCTGTTCGGCGCGTACCAGGACGTCGACGTCGGCGCCGGACTCCTGCATCAGCGCGGCGCTCTCCAGCGCGGACTGTCCGCCGCCGATCACGGCGACGCGCTTGTCGGCGTAGACCGACAGGTCGGCGTGCTGGCTGGTGTGCGAGAGCAGCGCGTCCGCGGCGGGGCCCTCCGGCGCGAGGTGCGCGAGGTTCTGGGGGACCTGTGCGAGCCCGGTCAGCCCGGAGGCGACGACGACGGCGGAGGCGGTGAACTCCTCGCCGTCCTCCAGGCGGACGGTGAAGCCGGACCCGGCCTGGGTGACCGAGGCCACCCGGGTCTCCTCCACGGGGCCGACGTGCCGTTCCTGGAACCACAGGCCGTAGCGCACGAACAGGGTGCACGGTATGGGGGTGAGCTCGGTCAGTTCCTGCAGCCCCTCGGACCGGACGAAGTCCGCGAGTTCCGCGCCGGGCACGGGGGCGGACAGGTCCACGGCGTCCGGGGTGGACTTGAGGAACATCCCCGATGCCATGTCGTGGCGCCAACTGCCCATCACCACACCGAATACCCGCACCGCGGCTCCGGCGGCGCGCAGGTGTGCGGCGACCGACAGCCCGTAGGGCCCGGCGCCGATCACAGCCACGGGCGCTGCGGGGCCCGATGCGTTCGCGTCAGCCGCGCCTCGGCCGTCAGGCCCCATGGCATGGTCCGGCTTGGAAAGTGGCTGGACCACAGAACCCCCCTGGACAGGTGTGCACCTCTCCCCAGGGTGCACTGCGGCATGAACCGCCACCCACCGGAGCACGTCAACACATGACCGGAGGTGACGAGTTCAGATCCCAGTGTGATCCATCGAGGCCGGGTAGATGAAGACTTCGGCGAAACTGGCCGCTTCTTACCGAGGGGTCAGGCCGCGGTCCGCGTCGCCGGGGCGGGCGTCGGGGTCCGCTCGGCCTCGGCTGACGGGGCGTCGGTGGCCTGCGCGCCGCGACGGCCGCGGCGCAGCAGCGCCCACACCAGTGCCGCCGCGCCGATCAGCAGCGCGCCGGAGAGCACCGCGGCCAGGTTCATTCCGCGGACGAAGGCGTCCTGGGCGCTGGTGCGCAGCGCGTCGCCGGTGCCGGCGGGCAGGGTGGAGGAGGTGTGGACGGCCCCGCCCAACGAGTTGATCGAGTCGGCGGCGTCCGTGCCGGTCACGCCTGCGGGCAGGACCAGTCCGGAGCGGTAGACGACGGTGAGGACCGAGCCGACGAGGGCGATGCCCAGGGCGGTGCCCAGTTCGTAGGCGGTCTCGGAGACGGCGCCGGCCGCGCCTGCCTTCTCCTGGGGGGCCGCGTCCATGACCATCGTGGTGGACAGGGCGTAGACGATGCCCTCGGCCAGGCCGGTGACCAGGAAGGCGACGGCGATCAGCAGGTAGGAGCTGCCGGCGTGGATCCAGCCCAGCGCGCCCAGGCCCAGGCCCATGGCCAGCAGTCCGCCGGCGAAGGCGGCCCGGTGGCCGCAGCGCCGCGCGAAGTAGGCCGCGGTCAGCCCGCCGACGACGGAGCCGGCGAAGGCGGGCATGTCGGCCAGGCCTGCCTGCAGTGGCGAGTAGCCGCGCACCAGCTGGAAGTACTGGGACAGGAAGAAGATGACGCCGCCCAGGCCGATCAGGGCGATCAGCGCGCCGACGGCGGCGGCGGTGAAGCGGTGGTTGGCGAACAGCCGCACGTCCAGCAGCGGCACGGGCAGCCGCAGCTGGCGGCGGACGAACGCGACCAGGCAGAGCGTGCCCAGGACGGCGGCGGCGATCACGTCGGCGTGGGCGGGGCCCTTCACGGCCGCTTCCTTGACGGCGTAGACCACGCCGATGATGCCGACCAGGGACAGGCCGACGCTGGGCAGGTCCCAGGCTCCGGCGGCGGGGTCGCGGGACTCGGGCAGCAGCCGCCAGCCGAGGACCAGCAGCAGCGCCACCAGCGGGATGTTGATCAGGAACACCGAGCCCCACCAGAAGTGCTCCAGCAGCAGGCCGCCCAGCAGCGGACCGGCGGCCGCACCGGCGGTGGCGGCGGCGCCCCACATGCCGATGGCCTTGGCGCGCTCGCGGTCGTCGGGGAAGAGGTTGCGGATCAGCGACAGGGTGGAGGGCATGATGGTCGCCCCGGCGACGCCGAGCAGCGCGCGGGCGGCGATCAGCCAGCCGGCGCCGGGCGCGTAGGCGGCGAGCACGGAGGCCGCGCCGAACGCGGCGGTGCCGATCAGCAGCAGGCGCTTGCGGCCGATGCGGTCGCTGAGCGAACCCATGCTGACGAGCAGGCCGGCCAGGACGAAGGAGTAGCTGTCGCCGATCCACAGCAGCTGGGTGGCGGAGGGGTTGAGGCTCTCGCTGATGAAGGGGATCGCCAGGAAGAGCACGGTGGCGTCGACGGCCACCAGCAGGACGGCCAGGACGAGCACGGCGAGCGCGGTCCAGCGCCGGGCGTCGCCGCTCCGCCCGCTCCGCGCGGCGACGCGGGAGGGAGTGGAGGGCTGGGGACTTCGGTAGGCGGAGGAGTGCTGAGGGGCGGCAGGGGTGGTGCTCATGCGGGGTCTCTCCTGAGTGCGCCGCCGAGGAAGAGCTCGGTCAGGGCGTGGTGGCTGTCGCGGGGGGCCAGGCGTCCTTCCTGGACGGCCCAGCCGACGCCCGCGAGCAGGTCGAAGAACGCCTCGCTCAGCCAGGCTGCGGTCAGTTCGACGCGGAAGGCGCCGCTCTGCTGGCCGCGCAGGAACAGCGCGACGACGCGGGCGTCCAGGGCGTCCCAGGCGTCGTTGATCGCGGTGTCGTCGAACAGCCGGTTCTCTCCGGCGAGGAAGGCGATGGTGGCGGCGTTGGGGATGACCGCGTCGGCCAGTCGGCGCAGTGCCTCGATCGGGTCGCCCTGGTCGATCGCGGCCGAGTCCAGGGCCTCGCTCATCCGGTGCAGTGCGAGCGCGGCGACCTCGCGCACGAGCGCGTCGCGGCCGGGGAAGAGACGATGGAGCGTGGCCCGGCTGATCCCGGCCGCGCGCGCGATCTCGTCCATGGCAGCGGTGGGCTGCCGGGAGAGGACGCCGCCGGCGGCGAGGAGTACCGAGTCGCGATCTGTGGCCATGCGCCAAGGATAGCTCAAGTGAGACATCATTGTCTCATCCGTTACTCACTCGTCTCGCAGTGCGCGGTAGGCGGGCTGCAGCACTGCCTCCAGCGTCCGCCCCCGGACCAGGATCCCCGAGGGCCCGAGAACGGCCGGGGCGCTGTCGCCGCGCTCCTCGTGCGCACCCTCCGCAAGGGCGGCCGTGGCCGCCCGCAGCGCGCGGTGCCGGTCCCCCTCGCGCCAGAAGTCCTCCACGCACGCGGCCAGCGGGCGATCGGCCTCGGCCTGCGCCCCGGCAGCCGCTGACGCCGCGGCCTCGGCGGCCTCCTGCGCCGAGTCGCGCAGCTCGTGCAGATGGCGCAGCAGCCGGGAGCGGTCGCGCCCGCGCCAGCGCAGCAGCGCGAACGGGTCCTGGTCGAACGCCGCCGCCAGCGCGCCCAACACCGCCACCAGGTGCGGGCAGGTCGGCGACCACAGGGGGCAGGAGCACTCGGCGGCCAGGTCCCGGGCCCAGGCCGGGAGCAGCGAGAGCCCGGCGCGGGCCAGCACCGCCTCGATCCGTTCGGGGACCTCCCCGTCCAGCAGGTGCTCGCGCACCTCCTCGTCCGCGGCGATGGCCTGCTCCGCGCGTGTCCACTGCACCTGGTCGAACACCGGCAGCTCGATCCACACCTCGCGCGGCTCCTGCTCCGCGCCGGGGTCGGAGACCTGCGCGCGGACCGAGCCGGGGACGATGTCCAGTCCGCGCACCTGCAGCCGTCCGGACGCGCCCGCCGAGCCGACCGAGCCGACCGACCCGAAGGTGCCGAAGGACTCCACCCGGTCCAGGAACCGCCCCGACCACCCCGGACGCTGCTCGGGCGCTCCGGCCCCTGCCCCCGCTGCCGATACCGGGCCGCTGCTCACAGGGTCTCCTCCGCTTCGCTCACCGCGTCCTCCGTCAGCGCCAGCACCTCGCGCAGGGCGTCCAGGGGCAGCTCGCCGATCAGCCCCTCCGCGGAGCCGAAGCCGGTCCCGATGCCGGTCCCCGCGCCGGAGCCCTCTCCCAGCACGCTGTCCGCCAGGGCCCGCTTGGCCTCGATCATCGCGTCCACCCGCTCCTCGACGGTGCCCACGCAGACCAGGCGCCGCACCTGCACGTCCCGCAGCTGGCCCAGCCGGAAGGCACGGTCGGTGGCCTGCTCCTCCACCGCCGGGTTCCACCACCGGTCGACGTGGACGACCTGATTGGCGGCCGTCAGGTTCAGGCCGCGCCCGCCGGCCTTCAGCGACAGCACGAACACCGAGGGGCCGTCCGGCTCCTGGAAGCGGTCCACCGCCTCGTCGCGCTGACGCTTGGTCATGCCGCCGTGCAGCAACAGCACCTCGCTGTCCAGGCGCTCGGCCAGGTAGGGCTGCAGCAGGGAGCCGAACGCGGTGTACTGGGTGAAGCACAGGGTACGGTCGCCCTCGGCGATCGCCTCCTCCAGGATCTCCTCCAGCCGGGCGAGCTTGCCCGAGCGCCCCTCCAGGCGCGGCGGCCCGGAGGGCCCGCGCTCGCCGGTGTAGTGCGCCGGATGGTTGCAGATCTGCTTGAGCCGCGTCAGTGCCGCCAGCACCACGCCCTTGCGTTCGATGGCACCGCGCTCGCCGTCGGGCAGCCGCTCCACGCGCCGCAGCAGGTCCTGCACGACGGCCTGGTACAGGCCCGCCTGCTCGGCCGTCAGATTGCACAGCACCGTCATCTCCTGCTTGTGCGGCAGCTCCAGGGCGATCGCCGGGTCGGTCTTGGTGCGGCGCAGCACGAACGGGCGGGTGCGGCGGCGAAGCTCGGCGGTGGCGGCGACGCTGGCATTGCGTTCGATCGGCACCGCGTAGCGCTCCTTGAAGCGCTCGGCGGAGCCGAACAGGCCGGGGTTGGCGAAGTCCAGGACCGCGTGCAGCTCGGCGAGGCGGTTCTCCACCGGGGTGCCGGTCAGCGCGAGCCGGTGGCGGGCCGGAAGGGCCCGCACCGCGCGGGACTGCTGGGTGGCGCTGTTCTTGAGGTGGTTCGCCTCGTCCGCGACCACGCGGTGCCACCGGATCGCGCGCAGGGCCTCGAAGTCGCGCAGCACCAGCCCGTAGGTGGTGATCACCACGTCCGCGGCGGCGGCCGCCACCCGCAGCCCCGGGGCGTCGCCGCGCGCTGCGCCGTGGTGGACGTGGACGCTGAGCGCGGGCGCGAAGCGGGCGCACTCGCGCTGCCAGTTGCCGACCAGGGACATCGGGCACACCACCAGCGTGGGCCCCGACCGCTCGGTGGCGGTGGCGGAGTCAGGGGTCGCGTCGTGCTCGACGGCGAGCAGGGCCAGGGTCTGCACCGTCTTGCCCAGGCCCATGTCGTCGGCGAGCACCCCGCCCAGGCCGAGGCGGGCCAGGAACAGCAGCCAGGCCAGGCCGCGCTCCTGGTAGGGGCGCAGCCGGGTGCCGAACCACGGCGGCACGGTGGCCGGCTCCAGCGGCCAGGCGTCCTGCGCGCCGGAGCGCAGCCGGTCCAGCAGTGCGCCCAGCTCGCCGGACCCGCCGGCGGCGAGCACCGGCAGCCCGGTGCCCGGCTCGCGGGAGGCCAGGGCGATACGCACCAGCTCCCCGGTGGTGGCCGTCCCGTGGCCCTCGCGGGCGAGGAACGCCGCCGCCGCTGCCAGGGCGGCCCGGTCCGCCGCCCACCACTGGCCCCGGACCCGCACCAGCGTCGCCTTCGCGGCCGCCAGCCGTCCCAGTTCCGCGGCGCTGAGGACCTGCTCGCCGAGGGCGGCCTGCCAGCGGAACTCCACGATGTCGTCCTTGCCGACCAGGCTCTGCCGCTCGACCACCCCGGCCTGGAGCGGACCGGCCGTCAGGGACAGCCCGAGCGCGGTGGGGTGGCGCCACCAGGTGGGCAGCATCACACCGAAGCCGGCGTCGGACAGCGCGGGTGCGGCCTCGCGCAGGAACTCCAGAGCGCCGTCGCGGTCCAGGTCCAGTCCGCAGGGGCGGTGCGCCAGCAGGGCGGGCTCCAGGGCCGGGCGGCAGCGCGCGGCGCGTTCCAGTTCGGCGGCGAAGGCCGCGGCGGGGTGGTCGATCAGCTCCTGCAGGGACCGGGCGGCGGGTCCGCCGGCCCACAGGTCGGCGGCGTCGATGAGGACCGAGGGCTCGTCCACGGACTGCAGGGTGAACTCCAGCCGCCAGCGGTCCAGCGCCGGGCCGCCGTCCTCGTCCAGGTCCGATGCCAGCGGCTCGACCAGGCGGAATCCCAGCCGAAGCGGCCCGGGAGCGGTGGTGGGGGAGCGGTGCCAGGCCGTCAGCCGCTGCCGCAGCACCGTGAGTTCGGCCGGGGACGCGCCGTGGACCCGGGGGTCCGTCGAGGTCAGCGCTTCGAGCCAGTGCTCGGTGGCGGTCGCGGCGGGGCGCGGCCGGCCGCCGCGCAGCAGCGGTGGTTCGTCCGCGAGCACCACCCGGGCCTCGTAGTCCACCAGGGCGGCCAGCAGTCGGCCGACCAGCTGGGTGCCGCCGGGCTCGAACGGGGTGCCGTCGGGGTCGGTCTGGGCCCGGCACACCGGTGGGCAGTCGGCCGCCAGCGCCGCCGCCTCGCGTCGTGCGGCGGCGTCCGGGGCGGGCACCCAGCGGGCACACGGCACCCCCGCGCCTTCAGGTTCAGGTTCCGGTTCCGGTTCCGGGATCAGCGCGGGCAGGACCCTGCCCCGGCCGACCAGGCGCCAGGCCAGGTCGTGGACGGCGGCCAGCCAGCGCAGCGAGGCACCGTAGGGGGCCTCGACCCGCCCGGAGCCGGGCAGTTCGGGCTGCAGCACCGAGCGGTGCGGGTCGTAGAGCTCGCCGAGCAGCTGCGCGGCCTCCGCCGCCGGGAACAGCAGCGCGGGCAGACGCCAGGGCTGCAGCCGCACCTCCCCCTCGCCTCGGCGGCGGGTGCCGCGCGCCCGGGCGGGCACCGACACCGGCCGGCCCAGCTCGGGGGAGGGCAGCGGGGCGCCGTCGCGGGTCGGCAGCAGCAGCGCGACCTGCCCCCCGGTCGCCTGTTCGGCGAGCCACTGCAGGCCGGGGCCGACGGAGCCCAGCAGCGCGCACAGGGTCGGGGCGTCGCAGCCCAGGGGCGTACCGTCCTCCGCCCACAGCGCGAGCCGCTGGTCGGCCTGCCACAGGCCGTGCAGAACAATCATGGCGCTCCCTGCAGGCCGGTGGCGTGACCAGGGCGGATGCCCTGGTTCGACCACAGCCTACGGAGCGCCGCTGACAGCCGCCGCCGAGGCGGTCGGGGCGGCGGCGGCCGGTCTCAGCTCTGGTTGTAGAAGCCCGAGTCGTCGCGGGCGTTGTCGATGACCAGGACCTCGACCTCGGGCGGTGCCAGCAGGAAGACCCGCTTGGCGATCCGCTCGATGCTGCCGCGGGTGCCGAAGACCAGGCCCGAGGCGAAGTCCACCAGGCGCTTGGCGTCGTCGTTGGACATGTCCGTGAGGTCCATGATCACGGGTGTGCCGACCCGCACGTGCTCGCCGATCACCCGGGCCGACTCGAAGCCGGTCGGCCGCACCGAGGTGATCTGCGGGGCCTGCGGGGCGGGGACGAACTCGGGGGAGTCCCAGGGCTCCTCGTAGTCCGGGACCGCTACCGGATAGTTACCGGACGGCGCCAGCCACCCGCGGTAGTCGTCACGCAGTGCTGCTCCCATGCCGTGCCTCCCCATCTTTGCTGCTGCCCCGTAATACGCGCACGGGATGGTGCGCGGTTCCACTGTTGTGCTCTTTTGTTTCGACACTTGGCGACTCTGGTGCTGGGTGTTTGTGCGTCAGGTGTTTCGGTACTGTCCCACCGTGCTGTCCGAGTATCGCATTGATCACCGACAAGACACCCGTCCGGACGTGCCGCCGCGCCGTTCGTGTCAACCGTTCTGACGTGCTGTTCGGACGAAGGTGCGATGCTTTCGATTTGATTCGCACATGTGTGCGAATATGCCGTCACTGAATCTGCTGAGCCGACTCGCGGCCGGGTTTTGCTCGGAACCCTCCGGGCATGATGGCGCAATCGCCCTGCACGGAACGTTTCCTCAGGTATCTCTGACGCCCCATCATCGCGGTTGGACGATTCCAGAACCAGCCCTTTTGCCGAAGCACTGGCGCGGGATCCGTCCCCGGGGAAAGCATTGTGTACGTCCGCAGCCCCTTCATGCGCCCGCACCCGCGCCCGTGCCCGGGGCTGTCGCCGGGACGGCGCCGTGCTCCGCCGCAGGCGCGAGCACCCCCGCGCCGAACACCAGACCCAGCGTCAGCAGCGTGACCAGGGCGAAGGACACCGGCAGCGAGGTGGCCTGGGCGATCCAGCCGATGGTCGCGGGGGCGACCAGTCCCGAGGTGTAGGTCACCGTCGCCACGCCCGCGATCGAGCGGCTGGGATTGCCGCCGCTGCGCCCGGCCGCGGCGAAGCACAGCGGCACCACCACCGCGATGCCTATGCCCAGCAGTGCGAACCCGGCGATCGCGGGCACCGCGGCGCGGGAGGCCACGACCAGCACTCCGCCCAGTGCGGCGACGATCCCGCCGGTGCGCACCGCGCGCACGGCCCCCAGCCGGCGCACCACTGCGTCGCCCGACAGGCGGCTGACGGCCATCATGCAGGCGAACGCGGTGTAGCTGGCGGCCGCCACCGCCGCGGAGGCGTCGGCGGTGCCGCGCAGGTAGACCCCGCTCCAGTCGCCGCTGGCGCCCTCGGCGAACACCGCGCAGAAGCCGATCAGGCCGATGGCCAGCGCCGAGCGCGGCGGCAGCGCGAACCGCGGCGGGGCCTCCTCGGCGGCCTCCGGCCGGACGTCCAGCAGCCCCCGGCAGGCGATCGCGCCCGCGCCCACCAGTACCGCGGCCATCGCGGCCAGGTGGATGCGCGGGTCCCAGCCCTGGGCGGCGGCCAGCACTCCGATGGCCGAACCCGCCAGGGTTCCCACGCTCCACATCCCGTGCAGCCCGGACATGATGGAGCGGCCGTAGCGCTGCTCGACCTCGACGCCCTGGGCGTTCATCGCCACATCGGCCATGCCCGCGCAGGCGCCCCACACCAGCAGCGTCAGGGCCAGGACGGCCAGGTTGGGCGCGAGTGCAGGCAGGGCCAGGGCCGCAGCCCACAGGCAGATCAGCAGCCGCACCGCTGAGCGGTGCCCGCGCGCGTGCACCAGCCGGCCGGCCAGCGGCATCGCCAGTGAGCTGCCGATGGCCGGGGCCATCAGCGCCAGGCCCAGTTCGCCGGTGCTCAGGTGCAGATGGCCCTTGATCCAGGGGATGCGGGTGGCGAAGGTCCCGCTGACCGCACCGTGGACGGTGAAGACCGCGGCCACCGCGCGCCGGGCCCGGCGGATGTCTGGTTCACTCATGATCGATCCCCCCGGGTGCGGTCGGCCAGGTGATCAATCTAACGGGTCGGGTATCGAACTGTTTTCCAGGGGAGGAGAGGGCGTGGAGGAGGGGACGATCGCGACCTGCGGCGGGGTGCCGTCCGGGGCGCCCGGTTCTTCCACGGGCTAATAGTCCCAATCATCCCGATTTGATGGCGTGTGAAGCCATGGACCCGGTAGGCCCTGGGAACCACGGGAATGATCAGGTGTCGCGGTAGGCACGGGCCGCCCACCTGGCCTCTCGCACATGCAAGGTGCGTGGAGGTCCATCCCTTGCCTGTGCAATGCTACGAGTGACGAGGAGATGGCAGATGCGACAGGATGTCCACCACGTGAACAGCTACCGAATCGGCGAGGCAGCCGCTCTGTTGGGAGTCAGCGCGGACACCATGCGCCGCTGGGTCGACGCAGGACGACTGGACGCCGATCGGGACGAGCACGGGCACCGGATCATCATCGGCGCCCGGCTCGCGGCCTTCGCCCGGGAACTCGCCCGGCCCGAGACCGCCGCCGCGGAAGGCCTCCCCTCCTCGGCGCGGAACCGCTTCCGCGGCATCGTCACCGAGGTCATCCTCGGCGACGTGATGGCCCAGGTCGAAATCCAGGCCGGGCCGCACCGGGTGGTCTCGCTCATCAGCCGCTCCTCGGCCGAGGAACTCGGCCTGGAGCCGGGGACCCCGGCCATCGCTGTGATCAAGTCGACCAATGTGGTCGTCGAACGCGCATGACGACCGACCGGAAAACCCAATTCAACCGCACCGCCTATACCTTGGGGTAACCACCATGACCGCCATACGCACCCGTCGGGGCATCGCCGCCGTGTCCGCAGCCGCCGCCGCGCTGCTCGCCCTCTCCGCCTGCAGCTCCAGTGCCAAGTCGACAGGCACCGACTCGACACCGGCCGCCTCGTCCTCTTCTTCTGCCGCCGCCCCCGCCATCAAGGGCAAGGTCGTGGTCTTCGCCGCCGCGTCACTGCAGCAGACCTTCACCGAGCTCGGCAAGGAGTTCCAGGCCGCGCACCCCGGCACCACCGTGAGCTTCAACTTCAGCGGCAGCGGCACCCTGGCGGCCAGCATCGTCGCCGGCGCCCCCGCCGACGTCTTCGCCGCCGCCAGCAACGGCTCGATGGCCACCGTCACCAAGGCCAACGACACCGTGGGCACCCCGGTGACCTTCGCCAAGAACATCCTGGAGATCGCCACCGCCCCCGGGAACCCCAAGCACATCACCGACCTGGCCGACCTCACCAAGCCGGGCATCAAGGTCGCGCTCTGCGCCGCGACCGAGCCCTGCGGCGCGGCCGCGATCACCGCACTGGCCGACGCCAAGGTCAAGCTCACCCCGGTCACCTACGAGTCCGACGTCACCGGCGCCCAGAACGTGGTCGAGGAAGGCCAGGTCGACGCCTCGCTGATCTACTACACCAACATCCTCGGCGCGGGCAAGAAGCTCACCGGCGTCCCGTTCGCCACCGCCCAGGCCGCCGTCACCGAGTACCCGATCGCGACACTCGCCCACGGCACCAACGCCGCCGCCGCGCAGGCCTTCACCGCCTTCATCCTGTCCAGCCAGGGACAGCAGGTCCTGACCGCCGCGGGCTTCCAGCACCCGTGAACCAGGACACCACCACTCCGTCCGGGCGGGGCCTCGACGAGGCCCCGCCCGGACGGGCACCGATGCGCCGCCGCGCCCGCCGGCGCGGCGGCGTGCCCGTGGTCCTGCTCGTTCCGGCGCTGCTCGGCCTCGCGTTCCTGGTGCTGCCGCTGATCGGACTGATCGTCAAGGCGCCCTGGACCAGCATGTCCAGCGAGCTGGACGGCGGCACCGTGTGGCCCGCACTGCGGCTCTCCCTGGAGACCGCCACCTCCGCCACCATCGTGTCGCTGGTGCTGGGCGTGCCACTGGCCTGGCTGCTGGCGCGCACCGACTTCCCCGGACGCGGGTTCGTCCGCACCCTGGTCACCCTGCCGCTGGTGATGCCGCCCGTGGTCGGCGGCGTCGCGCTGCTGCTGGTGTTCGGCCGCAACGGCCTGGTGGGGGAGTGGCTCGACAGCGCCTTCGGGATCACCCTGCCGTTCACCACCCCCGGTGTCGTGGTCGCCGAGGCGTTCGTGGCCATGCCCTTCCTGGTGCTGAGCGTCGAGGGCGCGCTGCGCGGCTCCGACACCCGCTACGAGGAGGCCGCCGCCACCCTGGGCGCCTCGCGCTTCACCGCCTTCCGCCGGGTCACCCTGCCCCTGGTCGCCCCGGGTGTGGCCGCCGGAGCGGTGCTGGCCTGGGCCCGCGCGCTGGGCGAGTTCGGCGCCACCATCACCTTCGCCGGCGACTTCCCCGGCACCACCCAGACCATGCCCCTGGCCGTGTACCTGGCCCTGGAGAACGACCCCGGCGCCGCGATCGCGCTGAGCGTGGTACTGCTCTTCGTCTCGATACTCGTCCTCGCCGGACTGCGCGGACGCTGGATGGGAGGCGCGGTATGACCCCGCCCGCTGCGGACAGCGCCGCCGGCATCGAGGCGCACCTGGTCGTCGACCGCGGAAGCTTCCTGCTGGACATCGAGCTCACCGCCCACCCCGGGGAGGTGCTCGCGCTGCTCGGCCCCAACGGCGCCGGCAAGACCACCGCCCTGCGCGCCCTGGCCGGACTCACCCCCCTGACCGGCGGCCGGCTCGCCCTCGACGGCGAGGTCCTCGAAGAGCCCGCCACCGGCCGCCGCGTGGCCACCGAGGACCGCCCGGTCGGCGTCGTCTTCCAGGACTACCTGCTGTTCCCGCACCTGTCCGCGCTCGACAACGTCGCCTTCGGACTGCGCACCCGCGGCCTGCGCCGCGCCGAGGCCCGCGCCGAGGCGGCCCACTGGCTCAAGCGCGTGGGCCTGGCCGACCACGCCGCAGCCCGGCCACGGGCCCTGTCGGGCGGTCAGGCCCAGCGCGTGGCCCTGGCCAGGGCGCTGGCGCCCAAACCCCGGCTGCTGCTGCTGGACGAGCCGATGGCCGCCCTGGACGCCCGCACCCGCCTGGACATCCGCTCCCAGCTGCGCCGCCACCTGGCCGCCTTCGACGCCGTCGCGGTCCTGGTCACCCACGACCCGCTGGACGCCATGGTCCTGGCGGACCGGTTGACCGTCGTCGAGGGCGGCAGGGTCGTCCAGCAGGGCACGCCCTCGGAGATCGCTCGGCGTCCGCGCAGCGACTACATCGCCCGCCTGGTCGGGCTGAACCTGTACCGCGGCACCGCCGACGGCCACGACGTGCGGATCGAGGGCGCCGACACCGCCCTGGCCACCGCCGACGAGCACAGCGGACCGGTCTTCGCGGCGTTCCCGCCCTCCGCGGTCACCCTGCACCGCGGACGGCCCGACACCAGCGCCCGCAACCTGTGGCCGGTCACGGTGCGCGGCATGGAGCTGCACGGCGACCAGATCCGCCTGGACCTGGCCGGCCCGCTGCCGATCACCGCCGACCTCACCCCGGCCGCCGTCGCGGACCTGGGGCTGAGCGAGGGCAGCGAGGTCTGGGCCGCCGTCAAGGCCGCCCAGACGCACGCCTATCCGGCCTGAGCCCTGCGCCGTCATCCGGCCCGATCCCCCGTCCGTCGCCCGCCGCGTCACCCCGGCGGGCGACCCGGGATGCGCCACCGGTTTCCGGCGGCCACGATCGGAGCAGGGACAGGGGAGCGGAGAGAGGGCGAGGACCGATGGCGCAGCGGCACACCCGGCGGCGCAGCCGCGGCCCGTGGCTGCGCGCGGCGTCGGCCGCCGGCCTGCTGTGCGCCGTGCTGGCGGGCTGCGGCGGCACCAGCCACGTCGTCGTCAGCGGCTCGGCCGCCAGCCCGGTGGCCGTGGGCGTCAGCGGCAGCCCGGGGAACTGGTCCAAGGACCGGCTCGAGCGCGCGCTGTCCGAGCACGGAGGCACCTCCCGCCAGGCCAGGGCCACCCCCAGCAACGCCCGCGTCGGCGCGCTGTTCCACCAGGACGCGGACGGCGGCCACTTCTGCACCGCCAGCGTCGTCCACAGCCCGCACAAGAACGTCCTGCTCACCGCGGCGCACTGCGTCCACGGCGGGCAGGGCGGCAGCTACGCGTCCGATCTGGTCTTCATCCCGGACTACCGTGACGGCACCACCCCGCAGGGCCAGTGGCCGGTCACCAGCATCGTGGTCGACCAGCGCTGGATCGCCTCCTCGGACCCGGACCTGGACGTGGCGTTCGTGACGGTGGGTCAGGTCGGCGGCAAGAACATCGAGGACGTGCTGGGAGCCAACACCCTGGGCGTCGACAAGGGCTTCACCAATGTCGTCCAGATCACCGGCTACCCCTCCACCGCCAGTGCCCCGATCTCCTGTTTCAACAGGACCGAGCAGCAGAGCCAGTACCAGACGAAGATCGCCTGCACCGGGTTCCCCGGCGGCACCAGCGGCAGCCCCTGGCTGACCTCCTTCGACCCGACCACCCGCACCGGCACCGTCATCGGCGTCATCGGCGGCTACGAGCAGGGCGGCGACTCCCCCGACGTGTCCTACAGCCCCTACTTCGACGCCGACGTCCAGAGCCTCTACAACCAGGCCGTCGACCAGGACGACTGACCCACCGTCCCCGAACCGTTCGGCGGACCGGGGAATACCGGGCGCAGGGACGCGGGTTGCCTGCACTGCGGTGGGGATGCGGATGTCCCCGCGGCACACAGCTCACCCGTGGAAGGGAACGTTCATGAAGATCGGCATCATCGGGGCCGGAAACATCGGCGGCAACCTCACCCGTCGCCTCACCGCGCTGGGCCACGAGGTGGCCGTGGCCAACAGCCGCGGCCCGCACACGCTCTCGGAGCTGACCGCGGAGACCGGCGCCACCGCCGTCACCGTGGAGCAGGCGGCGCGCGGGGCCGCCGTGGTCGTGGTGACCATCCCCCTGAAGAACATCCCGGACCTGCCGCCGAACCTGTTCGCCGGGGCCGCCGCGGACCTCGCGGTGATCGACACCGGCAACTACTACCCGCAGCAGCGCGACGGGCGCATCGCCGAGATCGAGGACGGGACGACCGAGAGCCGCTGGACCGCGGGACACCTGGGCCACACCGTCGTCAAGGCGTTCAACGGCACCTACGCCGCCGACATCCTGGACAAGCCGCGGCCCAAGGGCGCCCCGGACCGGGTCGCGCTGCCGGTGGCCGGTGACGACGAGGCCGCCAAGCAGGCGGTCCGCGCGCTGATCGACGAGATCGGCTTCGACACCGTCGACGCGGGCACCCTGGACGAGTCCTGGCGCCAGCAGCCCGGCACCCCGGTGTACGGACTGGTCGGCGACGTGGCAGCGGTCAGCAAGGCCCTGGCCGAGGCCGAGCCCCAGCGCCCCGCCGACTTCCGGGCCTGACCCGACGGCCACTCAGCCGCAGCCGCCCGGTCCGCGGTGCCGGAGTTGACGCGGACCGGGTCCCGATGGTCGGATCGTGCATGATCACACGGGTGGGCGAGGCCCTGCGGGCCTATCCGCGGCGCAACCCGGTCACCGCGGGCTACCTGGCCCTGCTGCTGGCCACACATGTCTGGCTCGGGTACCTGGCCGCCCCGAACACGGCCGACGCGGTGCTGGCGGCCTCGAGCACCAACCTGGACAACCTGGCCCGCGACCCCGTGGGCTCCCTGGCCGCCAGCGCGCTGTTCTTCGACGGCCCGCTCAACCCCACCGCCTGGCCCGGCTTCGGTGCCACCGCCGTGACCCTGTTCCTGGGCATCGGCTGCGCGCTGGCCTGGCTGGAGCGCCGGGTCGGCGCGCTGCGGGCGTTCGGGGTGTTCGCCGCGGGGCACATCGGCGCCACCCTGATCACCGCCGGGGTGATCACCGTGGCGATCGGGCAGGGCTGGTACCCCGCCTCGGTGCGCAGCGCATCGGACTTCGGGATCAGCTACGGCGCCCAGGCCGTGCTCGCGGCCGTGACCTTCGGCCTGCCCCGGTCGCTGCGCCCGTGGTGGGCGCTGGGCGTGGTGGCCTGGCCGCTGGTCGGCGGGGCGCTGACCCGGGACGCGCACACGCCCTGGCCGGACTTTCCCACGGTGGGACATCTGACCGCGGCCGCCATCGGGTTCCCGCTCGGCGCGGTCCTCCTGGGCGCACGCCGGGGCCCGACGCGCCGGTGACCCGCTACTGCGGTGGCGGTGGCGGTGGTGGAGCACTGCCGCGCAGTGCGTCCAGCCGCCGCCGGTACTCGTCGACGTCGATCTCGCCGCGCGCGAGCCGTTCGGCGAGCACCCGCTCGGCGCCGTCCGCCCCGTCCCCGTGCGTCGGGTGCCCCCAGGCCCCGGGCCGGGGACCAGGCTGCGCCGACATCGCCTTGGAGCGCCAGGCCAGCGCCCGCCACAGCAGCAGTATCACCAGGATCAGCAGCACCCAGAACAGCAGCAGCGTGATGCCGGGGAAGAGCCAGCCCCACCCGCCCAGATGGCGCACATGCTCGTCATGCCTCACGTCGTTCACCCGCTCCCGGGCCCCGGGATCCGCTCACCCCGCAGGCCCACCTGCACGCCCCGCTGGACCTGCGAGGCACCGTCCACTGTCCTACCCGAGCGATGTCGGCGGCGGATAAGGACACCCTGCCGCGGACGGATCGGGCTCAGAGCCCGGTCCATTCCCCCGGATGGTCGACCCAGTGGACCTGCTCGGGGTCGTCGATGTTCGTTCCGGGCCGCACGCGTTCGACGAACGCGGCGAGTTCGTCCAGGTTGCCGATGAGCCCGCGGACCGTCTCGCCGCTGGGCTGCACGACATGGACGTAGCGCTCGCGGTCCTGCGGGTTGTACTCGCCGATGTAGACGGGCCGGTCGCTCTGCGGGTGCTCGCTCATGCCTCCAGCCTCGCGCCGCCCGGCGCGGCCCGCACCCCGGGAGCGGGGCCGTACGGCTACGGGTGGCGCAGCCTGTCCAGCGCGATCTGCAGGGCGTCGTCCGCAGGGGCCGTGATGTCGGGGACGACGCCGACGCCCTCCCAGTTGGTGCCGGTGACCGGGTTGATCGAGCGGGCGGCCGGCACGACGACGGTGATGTGCGGGCTGACCGCGAACCGGTCGGTGGGGTGGGCGCCGCCGCGGGTGGTCTCGCCGACCAGGGTGGCGCGCTGCTGGACCTTGAGGTTGTAGGCCAGCTCCTCGCCGCCGGAGAAGGTGGATCCGCTGGTCAGTACGGCGACCGGGCGGTCCAGGTAGCGCGGGGCCGCCAGATGGCCGAGGGTCCAGTACTGGCGGGTGGAGTCGCTGCCGCGCTCGTAGATGTCGTTGAGGTGCACGTCGTCGCCGGGGAAGAGGTAGCTGCACCACAGCTGCACGCCCTCGGGCGCGCCGCCGCGGCACGCCCGCAGGTCGATGACCAGTGCGTCGGTGTGGGCCAGCAGCTGCATGGCGGCGGCGATCGAGGGGCCGCCCTGCTCGGCGGGGGCGATCAGCCGCAGGTCGAGGTAGCCGATGTTGCCGTCGAGGCGTTCGACGCGCTCGATGCCGTAGTTGGCCGCGCGGGCCCTCTCGGCGAAGGCGGACGGGCCGGGGCCCTCCGGCTTCTCGTCCATCGACTTCGGCTCCTGGCTCCACAGCAGCCGCAGGTGCTTGTCCGGGCACGCCTCCTGGAGGTGGGCGGTGACCCTCTCGCACAACTCGGAACCGGTCAGGCCCTCGTACTCGCCCTCGACCAGCCTGCGCCGGATCGCGGCGTCCATGGCGGCGGTGCGCTCGGGGAACACATAACCGGCGGTTATCCGGGCCAGCGCGGCCTCGACTGTCTGGTGGTGGCTTGTCGTCATGGATGGATCATAGGGTCGCGCCCGCGCCTCCTCGCAGCCCGCTGCCGCGCATTCCCGAGGTGGGCCAATCGGCGTATGCGCCGCGTGTCCGCACCCCGGTTCGGGTTCATTCCATCGCATGATCGCAGCAGTGGATGGCTGCGATCGGGAGCGGACCGAAACTGTGTCGAGTGAGAGTCGTACCGCCTCGACGGTGGCGCGTGCCATCGGACTGCTGCTTCCGTGCGCCGCGGTCGTGCTCTGCGCGGTCGTGGTGTCCCCGGTCCTCGACCAGGGCCGCAGTGAGCTGTTGTCGACAGCGGGCGAGCACGCTCCGCAGGATGCGACCCGCGAGGAGCCCCCGGCGCTGACCGGGGACGGGCCCGCGCAGCTCCCGGCGGTGCTGCTGCCGGCCGGCTACCGGATCGGCGCGCTGTCACGGGGGCCGACGCCCGCCCAGCACTACTGCACCGCCAGCGTGATCGACAGTCCGCACCACGACCTGCTCATCACCGCGGCGCACTGCATCCACAACGGAGCGGGCGGGGGCTTCGTCACCGACGTGGGCTTCTCGCCCGGATCGGGCGGGGGCAAGGGACCGGCCGGGCTGTGGCGGGTGCGGGCCGCAGTCGTCGATCCCGCCTGGAGCTCCGCCTCGGACCCGGCGGTGGACGTCGCGGTCCTGGTCCTGGCACCGCGTCAGGGACGCGCCATCGAGGAGGTGGTGGGCGGCAACCCGCTGGCCACGGGACACACCCCGGCCCTGGTGGGCATGGTCGGCATCCCCGGCGGCGCGGCCGTGCCGCACGCCTGCAGCGGAACGGCCAGGGTGGACCCGGCGCAGCGCCAGTACCACGTGTACTGCCGGGGTTTCAGCGCGGGCACCAGCGGAAGCCCCTGGCTGGCCGGGCCGCATGCACTCGCCGGTAGCGGCAGCGTCATCGGCGTCATCGGCGGCTACCAGCGCGGCGGCCCGTCGGACGACGACTCCTACAGCAGCCCCTTCGGCGACAGGGTGGCGGCCCTCTACGCCCGGGCCGTGGCCCTGGGCTGAGAGGGCCGCGCGGCCCGGCCCGCGGTCAGTGGTGGACGGCGGAGGTGAGGTGGGCGAAGACGACGACGTTGCCCAGGTACTGCTGACGGCTCTTGGAGAAGCCGTCGCCGCACGTGATCAGGCGCAGTTCGGGGCGCGAGGCGGCGCCGTAGACCTTGTCGTCGGGGAAGTTGTTGTCGGCGAAGGCCTCGACGGCGTCGACGGTGAAGACCGCGGTGGTGCGGTCGGCGCGGTCGACGTCGACGGTCATGCCCTTCTTCAGCGATCCCAGGTTGTAGAAGACGGCCGGGCCCGAGTAGTTGTCGACATGGCCGGCGATGACGGCGGTGCCGACGGCTCCGGGCGAGGTGCCGTCCTGGTACCAGCCGGCGAGGTTGCGGTTCTGCTCGGGGGGCGGGACCAGGTGGCCGTCGCTGCCCAGGGCAATGGCGGTCAGCGGTGCGTTGACGTCGATGACGGGGATGCGCACCCGGGTGGGGGTGGCGGGCAGCATGGCCGCCGGGCCGGCGGGGGTCGCGGACGCCTTCGGGCTGGGCAGGCCGTCGTCGCCCGGGAGCGCCTGCGCGGCGGACGGCTGGGGCGGGGGAGCAGGGACGTCCAGGCCTTTGACGATCAGTCCGACGCCCAGGCACACTCCCACGGCCGCGACCGCCCACAGCTTGCTGTGCGCCGGGAACGGGCGACGGCCCTGACGGGGCTCCGGGCAGGGTGCGGAGCCGGGGTCGGAGCCGGGGCCGGCGGTGGAGTCGGCGGTGGAGTCGGGCACCGGGCTGGGATCGGGGCCGGGGCCTGGGCCGGGACTGGGCTGGGGGAGTGCGGGTTGTTCCACGGGGGCCTCCGGTGGGCCGCGCGCCGTGGCCCGATCGGGTGTCAATGGTGGTGCCGGGCCTGAAGTCCCGGGTGTCCCGCGATGGTCTCGCGGGACACCCGGGTGCAGTCAGAGCCCTCCGGGGAGGTTTCCGGTCAGACCTGGCTGCCGCTGTGGCGGCGGCGCAGCGCGACAACGCCGATGCCGACGGCGGTGATCAGGCCCGCGCCGGCCGCGATGTCGACGGTGTTGCTGCCCTGGCTGGTGCTGCCGATGCCGGTGTGGATGAAGCCGTGGGGCCGACGGTGGTCCCGGTCGGGGCGGCAGGAGTGCAGAGCGTCGTCGGTGGCGTCGTGCGCGGCCTTCTTGAGGGCCTCGAGGTTCGCCTGCTCGGCCGCACCCGGGTGGCCGCCCGCCTTGATGGTCTTCTTGTAGTCGGCCAGCGCGTCACTGTAGGCACTCTCGGCCTTGTTGGCCGTCACGATGTTCTGCTTGCAGTCCCACCCGAAGGACGGGGACATCGTGGCGGCGTGGGCAGCCGGAGCAGCCAGGGCAATGGTTGCTCCGAGGACCGCGGTGCCCAGGGCAGTGGTGATCGAACGCATGTTTTTTCTACCTCCAGCGGCCAGGGACGCGGTACTGCGCACCGTCACGGTTCCCGGGGTCGCTGTCCTCAGCCAAAGCCAGCGCGCCACTGCCCGCGCGGCGAGAGCGCCCGGGCTGCCGCCCCCGGCCCGGCGTGTCGTTCACCCGGTTCCTGAATCACCGCAGCTCAGCGGGCTGACGATGTGACAGGTGACGGATCGTTGGAGACCGGGCCGAATGAGTGACTGGCCATCAGCAGAATGTGTTCGCCGACGTCAGACACGGGGTGAAGGACGGGGTGCAACGCGGACAGCGCTGTGGCGCGGTGCCCCTGGTGGGGTGCCGCGCCACAGCGCTGGTGTTTCGTGGCCGGGGTCGGCTCAGAGGCCGGCCTTGGGGCCGCAGATGGGCCAGGCGCCGGGGCCCTGGGCGGCGAGGACGGCGTTGGCGACGGTGATCTGCTGGGCGGCGGTGGCCTGGTCGGGGGAGGCGGCGTAGGC
>Ga0302314_10003669_pt1 | contig 28272 bp, 27 predicted proteins | sample III_Palsa_N2_3_FD_200533 | JGI IMG/M metagenome (GOLD analysis project Ga0302314, IMG submission 200533) | Peat permafrost microbial communities from Stordalen Mire near Abisko, Sweden - III_Palsa_N2_3 | ecosystem: Environmental > Terrestrial > Soil > Palsa > Peat permafrost | place: Sweden...
CCAATCAGGTCGTATGACCACTGTGTGCGCGAGGGGGGACTTGAACCCCCACGCCCCGAAGGGCACTAGCACCTCAAGCTAGCGCGTCTGCCATTCCGCCACCCGCGCATCGGGTGTGTCCGCGCGGCGTTCCCGCCGTGCTGACGGGGTCAACCATAGCAAAGATCAGCCGGGGTTCCGAACGGCTTAATCGGGGCGGGACCTGCACTGACGCCCGTCGGCCGGGGTTCGCGGCCAGGGCTCGGGCGGTTCGGGTGGGGGAGGATGGTGGGGACCGTGCCCGGGGGAGTTCTGGGGGCGGACCAGGGAGAGAGGTTGAGCAGCGTGAGCGAGTCGAAGGCAGTACCGGCGACGGCGGGCGAGAACGAGGTCGCAGACCTGTGCCGGGACCTGATCCGCATCGACACCAGCAACTACGGCGACGGCTCGGGCCCGGGGGAGCGGGCCGCCGCGGAGTACGTGGCGGAGAAGCTCGCCGAGTTCGGCCTGGAGCCGGAGATCTACGAGTCGGCCAAGGGCCGCGCCAGCACGATCGCCCGCATCGCCGGTGAGGACCCCTCCCGTCCCGCGCTGCTGATCCACGGTCACACGGATGTGGTCCCGGCGAACGCGGACGACTGGACCCACCACCCGTTCGCGGGCGAGATCGCCGACGGCTGCGTATGGGGCCGGGGCGCGGTCGACATGAAGGACATGGACGCGATGACCCTGGCGGTCGTCCGCGACCGGCTGCGCACCGGCCGCAAGCCCCCGCGCGACATCGTCCTGGCCTTCCTCGCGGACGAGGAGGCCGGCGGCGTCTACGGGGCCCACCACCTGGTGGACAACCACCGCGGCCTGTTCGACGGCGTCAGCGAGGCCATCGGCGAGGTCGGCGGCTTCTCCTTCACCGTCAACGAGAACCTGCGGCTCTACCTGGTGGAGACCGCGGAGAAGGGGATGCACTGGATGCGCCTCACCGTGGACGGCACCGCCGGGCACGGCTCGATGACCAACAAGGACAATGCGATCACGGAGCTGTGCGAGGCGGTGGCCAGGCTCGGCAGGCACCAGTTCCCGGTGCGGGTCACCAAGAGCGTCCGGCACTTCCTGGACGAGCTCTCCGACGCGCTCGGCGTCGAGCTCGACCCGGAGGACATGGACACCACCCTGGCCCGGCTCGGCGGCATCGCCAAGCTGATCGGTGCGACGCTGCGCAACACCGCGCAGCCGACGATGCTGGGCGCCGGCTACAAGGTGAACGTGATCCCCGGCCAGGCCACGGCGCATGTCGACGGGCGCTACCTGCCCGGGTACGAGCAGGAGTTCCTCGCCGAACTGGACAGTGTGCTGGGCCCGCGGGTCCGCCGCGAGGCGGTCCACTCCGACAAGGCCGTCGAGACCGACTTCGACGGTGCGCTGGTCGAGGCGATGCAGACGGCGCTGAAGGCGGAGGACCCGATCGCCCGCGCCGTTCCCTACTGCCTCTCCGGCGGGACGGACGCCAAGTCCTTCAGTGAGCTCGGAATCCGCTGCTTCGGCTTCGCCCCGCTGCAGCTGCCCCCGGAGCTGGACTTCGCCGGAATGTTCCACGGCGTGGACGAGCGGGTTCCGGTAGACGCGCTGAAGTTCGGCGTCAGGGTGCTGGACCGTTTCATCGACGCCTGCTGATTCCGCGCAACCGGCCCGTACACCCCGGTGAGGGGTGGACGGGCCTCTGCTGTGTCGTGCGTTCGGCGGATTATTCCAGGCGGAATCGCCGATCCATCGCGCCGTCGCTCGTCTGTACGCAGTATTCACCGCTACGAGTGAATGCCTCGGGTAGCTCGTACCCCATCTGCCGCAGCCTCGTTCACCCATATGCAGCCCGCCGAACGGGTTGCATTGTCGTCAAGGAGGACTTCATGCAGGTCAAGAAGATCGCTGCGATTGCCGCGGCCACCGGTGGTCTCGTTCTCGCCGGCGCCGGTGTCGCGTCTGCCCACGGCGCCCAGGCCGAGGGTGCCTCGTGGGGCTCTCCGGGCGTTGTGTCGGGCAACACCATCCAGGTGCCGATCGACGTCCCGGTGAACGTCTGCGGCAACACCGTCAGCGTCATCGGGCTGCTGAACCCGGCCTTCGGTAACAGCTGCCACAACTTCTGAGCGTCTTCCGGGTGATTCCGGACCGCTGAGCCGATGTGGCCCCGGGGGGCGAACCATGCCCCCCGGGGCCATGTCCTTTGCTGCGCGTCGGCGGCGGACCGCCATTCGTCGGCTCACTCGGACGAATGAAAGCCGCCGATTATACGCCACACGGGCCGTTCCGCCTCGTTACGGAGAGTGCGGGTGAAGGTCTCCTAAGCAATAAAGACAATCAGAGGCAGGTCAATTCATGAGACAAGCTGCCAAACGCAGTCTGCTCACGGTCATGGCGACCGGCGGCGTGCTGGCGTCCACCGCCGGATACGCCTACGCGGATGCCGGGGCGGTCGGCGCCGCCACCGATTCCCCGGGCGTGGGCTCCGGCAACTCCATCCAGGTCCCGATCTCGGCACCGGTCAATGTCTGCGGCGACACCGTCAATGTGGTGGGGCTGCTCAATCCGGCCTCCGGCAACGACTGCGGCAACTCCTCGCGGCACGGGGCGCGTGGCGGCAACGGCAGTTCGGCCCTCGGGCACAGCCAGGGCTCTCCGGGCGTGGGCTCCGGCAACGCCGTGCAGATCCCCGTCGACATCCCGGTCAACGCCTGCGGGGACTCGGTGACCGCCGTCGGAGGCCTCAACCCCGCCTACGGCAACCACTGCGCCAGCCACAGCGGTGGCAACGGCGGTGGCAGCTGGGGCGGCGGCACGCCGCCGACCGGCGGTTCCGGCTGGACCCCGCCGATCCACTGCTCCTGCACCCCGCCGCCTCCCCCCAGCCCCTGCCCCCCGCCGCGGGTGTCCCCCCCGCCGCCGGTGACGAAGCACCACAGCCCGCCGCCTCCCCCGGTCGCCAAGCACCACAGCCCGCCGCCGCCGGCGGCGACCCTGCCGACCGCGGTCGCGCCGCAGTCCGCCGTGCTCGCCTCGACCGGCGCGGCCGGTGTCGACGTGCTGCTCCCGACCGCCGCGGCGCTGATGCTCGGTGGCGGTGTCCTCTACCGCCGGTCCCGGCGTCAGGGTCAGCGCTGACCCACAGCGCCGACCCGGTAGGCAGCAGCCCGCTGAACGACGGCGAGGGGCGGTGCGAGAGTCTCGCACCGCCCCTTCGGGCCGACCGGCCGCTTCGGCCGGGAGTCAGTCGGCGAGCTGATCGGTGAGGTAGGACCAGCCGCGGACCTGGCGGATGATCTTTCTGCGCAGGACGACCTTGCGGCGCCCGTCGGGGTAGAGGCGGAGTCGGTCGAGTTCCCAGTGGCCGTACTCGGCCTCTGCCGTCAGCAGCTGCCTGGCGTCGCTGCGCGAGACGTCGCGCGCCAGCAGCAGGGAGCGGAACTCGTATTCGGGCTGTTGCACGATTTTGGATGGAACCAAGACACTGCCTCCTGCAGAACGGTCGCATTCAAGCCTACGACTGGCGGATCTGACAGGGGTTCAGCCCGGTGCCGAACCTGGTCAGGACAGGTTGCCACGATCCCCGGCACAGCGACAGACCTCGGCCGGGTGACTCCCGCCCAGGGGTGGAGTTCTCCCTGAATCCGCTTTGGGCCGAAAACTTTTGTGCACGGCGGGCCCAACAGCGGATAGCGTCTGCCTCATGTCTGATGTCGAGCAGCACAGCATCGCCGAGGTACGCATCGCAGCGGAGGCGGTCAAGACCGCCATCGACCGCCATCTGGCGGCTGTGGAAGCCCGCACGGGGGAGAACGACCCGGGTGTCGCCGCCGCCTACGAGGCCCTGGCGCTGGCTGCCGACGCCTACGACGAGGTCCTCTACGACGCCCATGACGAGGTCACCCCGTTCGAGGTGCCCAACCGCAGGGACGTCGCGCACTTCCCCGACCCCGACGAGCCCGAGGCCATCAGCGTCCTGATCCGCCGCGACTACCTGATCGCCGACCCGCTGCGGCTGCGTGCCGCCGCGCTGCGGGTGGACGGGACCATGCCCGAGGTGGCCTCCAGCGTCAGCTCCGCCCTCGGCTCGCTCTTCGGCGAGCTCGATCCGGACGAGATCGCCGGGCGGGCCGAGGAGTTCGGCCTGGAGGAGGGCGACTCCACGCTCTGGGTCACCGCCGCGGACCCCGCCGAGCCCGGCGAGTGGCTCGCCGAGCCCTTCGAGGACGCCGACCCGGAGCTGCTGATCTGTCGCTTCGACGTCAGCGAGGCCTACGACGACGAGCTCGAGGCGCTCGACCCCGAGCACTAGTCATCCCTGGAGGTCGGCCGCCTGCTCGGTGAGCACACCGCGCAGGCGGGTCGTCCTGGGCTGCGCCGGGACCGTGGCCACCGCCTGGGCCAGCGCCGGGCCGACCGCGTGGACCACCGAGAGGTGCCGCTCGGCCCGGCTGAAGGCCGTGTAGACCCACTGCCGGGTCAGCTCGCCCGCCGCCTCGGGCGGCAGCAGGACCACCACCGCGGGCCAGCGCCGGCCCGCGGCCTGGTGCGCCGTCAGCGCCCAGCCGTGGCGCACGGCAGTGGCGACCTGGTCGCGCGGCACCCGCAGCTCCTGGCCCTCGCAGTCCAGTACCAGGCCCTCCGGCCCGCCCTCGCGGACGGTCGCCGGACGGGCGGTGCCGGGCGAGGGGGAGTGCACCACCTGGTCGCCGGGGTCGAACCCGCCGAAGCTGCCGGGGCCCGGGTTCAGCCGCTGCTTCAGCGCCGCGTTCAGCGCCCGGGTGCCGCAGGGGCCGCCGTGACCGGGGGTCAGCACCCTCACCTGCTCGGCCGGGATGCCCAGCGCGCGGGGGATGGAGTCCAGCACCAGCTGCAGCGCTCGGTGAGCGGTCTCGGCGGAGTCCCGGGCCGTGATGATCACGACCTCCTTGTCGGGGGCCTCCGCCGGGAGCAGCTCGCCGATCCCGATCCCGGAGACCAGCTCGCCGATCGGGCCGAAGTCGGGCGTCCGCGAGGCCACGGCGGGGCAGGACTTGGCGGCGAGCAGGTCGGCGAAGACCCGGCCCGGTCCGGCCGACCACAGCTCGGCCGGGTCTCCGCTGAGCACCAGCCTGGCGCCGTCGGCGAGCGACTCCACCAGGGTCGCGGCGGTCTCGGCGTCCAGCGCGGGGGCGTCGCAGACCACCAGCAGGTCCAGTGCGAGCGAGCCGTCGTCGGCGCGTCCGGGGCCCTCGCCGCCGACCAGCAGGCCGGACAGGGTCGTCGCCCCTTTGTCCCCCAGCCGACGACGGCTGTCCTCGGTGGCGGCGGCGACACAGGCGCGCAGGCCCAGGGCGCGGGCGGCCTCGACCAGCGCGACCGGCTCGGCGCGGGCGGCCTCGCCGCCGGTGTGCAGGACCAGGCCGGACTCGGCGGCGGCGCGGATCAGCGCGGCGGCGGACGGGGAGGGCGCCGCGTCGGCGGCCCCGGCCCAGTCCGGAGCGGGCGTGTCGTCATCCGCCACCGGGTCGCCCTCGAAGGTGGACATCAGCCGGACCAGCCCGTCGGCCAGGCTCTCCTCGGCCAGCGCCAGGCGGTCCAGCGCCAGCAGCACGCGTACCGGGGGCTCCTCCTCGTCCTCGGCGTCGGCCTTGCGAGGGGCCGCGCCCGGCTGCGGTTCCTCGTCCTGGAAGGCCATCACCTGGCCCTCGCCCAGGACGGCGGCCAGCGCGCCCGCGGCGTCGGGGACCCGGTGCGACTCCAGGCCGGTCCGGACGGTGTCGAGGTCGACCGCGGTGTGGCCGCGCAGGGCGGCCTGCTCCAGCAGCCAGACCGTCAGCGCGCGGGCCCGGCGCGGGTCGTCGGGGCCGCAGTCGGCGCCGAGCAGCCCGCGCGCGAAGGCGTCGGCGTGCTCGGGGCGGACGCCGGGGACGCCGAGGACCGCCCAGGGGTCCTCACGCAGCAGCGCGGGGGCGCCCTCGCCCAGGGTCGCCACCGTGGCCTCGACCAGGTGCGCGGGAGCGCTCCCGGCGGCGAGCACCTCGGCGGTCGCCCGGAGCGCCTCGGCCCGGTCCGCGACGGGCTGGGCGCTCTCGCTGGACACCGCCCGCATCGCTTCCGCCAGCGCGGTGGTGTCGGCGCCCTCTGCGGCTTCGGTGCTCTCCGCAGCTTCTGCGCTCTCTGCGCTTTCCAGGGTCACAGCGCGCTCCAGTCGTGGTCGGGGTAGTAGTGGACGGGCGCGGAGACATCGTCCAGCGCTCGGTGGATCTCGTCCGGCAGCGTAAGGGACTCCACTGACAGCGCCGCCGCGAGCTGCGCCTGGGTCCGGGCGCCGACCAGCGGTGCGACCACGCCGGGACGGTCGCGCACCCAGGCGAGGGCGACCTGCAGCGGCGTCGCGCCGAGGCCGTCGGCCGCGGTGGCGACGGCGTCCACGATCTGCCGTCCGCGCTCGTCGAGGTAGGGCTGGACGAAGGCGGAGAAGTACGGCGAGGCCCCGCGCGAGTCCGGCGGGGTGCCGTGCCGGTACTTGCCGGTGAGCACGCCGCGCCCCAGCGGGGAGGCGGCGAGCAGGCCCATGCCGCTGTCCAGCGCGGCCGGGAGCACCTCGCGTTCTATGCCGCGCTGCAGCAGCGAGTACTCCATCTGCGTTCCGGCGAGGGGTGTGCGGCCCGGCACCGCGCGCTGCCAGGTGGCGGCCTTGGCGAGCTGCCAGCCGCAGAAGTTGGACACGCCCACGTAGCGGACCCGGCCGGAGCTGACAGCCAGGTCGAGTGCGTGCAGGGTCTCCTCGGTCGGCGTCTCCGGGTCGAAGGCGTGCACCTGCCACAGGTCGACGTAGTCGGTGCCGAGCCGCCGCAGCGAGGCGTCCAGCGCGGCCAGCAGATGGCCGCGCGAGCCGTCGAAGCGCCGGTCCCGGTCCGGGACGCTGCCGGCCTTGGTGGCGATGACCAGCTCGGACCGGTCCACCAGGCCGTCCAGCAGTCGGGAGAGCACGTACTCCGCTCCGCCGTCGGCGTACACGTCGGCGGTGTCGACCAGGTTGCCGCCGGCGTCGACGAAGGTCTTCAGCTGTTCGGCGGCATCGTGTTCGTCGAGGTCCCGGCCCCAGGTCATGGTGCCGAGGCCGATGCGCGAGACGCGGAGCCCGGTGCGGCCGAGGTGTCGTAGTTCCACAGCCGCATCGTAGGGGGTGGGCGGAGGGGGCCCCGGCCCAGGAGCGGCACGGCACCCGGGCGTACTCACCGGTAGCTTTCCGGGCCGCCGCCCGGTTAGGCTCGCAGCGCCGCCACCTCGACCGGCGGTACGGACTGACGGACCAACGGAGGCAGCACCATGCGACTCGGGATCAACCTCGGCTACTGGGGCCTCGGCATGGACGCCGACAACATCGCCGTCGCCCAGGAGGCCGACCGGCTGGGCTACTCGGTCTGCTGGGCCGCGGAGGCCTACGGGTCGGACGCCGCCACCGTGCTCTCCTACGTCGCCGCCAGGACCGAGCGCATCGACGTCGGCTCGGCGATCTTCCAGATCCCGGCCCGCACCCCCACCATGACCGCGATGACCGCCGCCACCCTGGACACCCTCTCCGGCGGCCGGTTCCGGCTGGGCCTCGGCGTGTCGGGACCGCAGGTCTCGGAGGGCTGGTACGGCGTCAAGTTCGACAAGCCGCTGGCCCGCACCCGCGAGTACGTCGAGATCATCCGCAAGGCCATGTCCCGCGAGCGGGTCGTCCACGACGGCGCGAACTGGACGCTGCCGCTCCCCGGCGGACCGGGCAAGCCGCTGAAGCTCACCGTGCACCCCGTGCGCGAGCACATCCCGCTCTACATCGCCGCGATCGGCCCCAAGAACCTGGAGCTCACCGGCGAGATCGCCGACGGCTGGCTGGGCATCTTCTTCGCCCCCGAGCAGGCCGAGCTCTCGCTGGAGCCGCTGCGCGCCGGACGCGCCAAGGCCGGCCTCACCCTCGACGGCTTCGACGTCGGCCCCAACGTCCCGATCGTGGTCAGCAAGAGCGACTCCGACCAGGACATCGCGACGGCGGCGGACTCGCTGCGCGACTACACCGCGCTGTATGTCGGCGGCATGGGCAGCAAGGAGCAGAACTTCTACAACCGGATCGCCCGGCGGATGGGCTACGAGCAGGCCGCCGACGAGGTCCAGGAGAAGTACATGGCGCACGACAAGGCCGGTGCCGCCGCCGCGATCCCGCAGCAGCTCATCGACTCCACGGCGCTGCTCGGCACCCGCGACCGCATCGCCGACCGGCTGCGCGCCTACGCCGACGCCGGGGTGACGACGATGAACCTGGCCCCGGGCGGCTGGACCCTGGACGAGCGGGTGCTGGCGCTGCGCACCGCCGCGGAGGCCGTCGAGCAGGCCGGGCTGGCCTAGGCGCCGCCCGTCAGCGGGTTGCTGGGACGAGCCGTCCCAGCAGCTCGCCGAAGGCCAGCAGCCGGTCGATCTGGCCGGGGCCGCCGTCGTCCAGGGACTTGCTGAAGCGGAACGCCTCGGGCCTGAACCGCGCGGTGCCCGCGCCGCCCTCGTCCGGCGGCAGCGCGCTCAGCTCCTGCACCGCGCCGGTGGTCACCACCACGAACACGCCCCGGCGGATGCGGATGCCCTCGCTGTCCCGGCCGACCAGCGTCCGCATGCCCACATGCCGCACCTCCGACAGCGGCAGGACCTGGATCGACGAGTCCAGGACGGTGCCGCCGGGCGCGGTGCGGTCGGCGACCTCCTCGCTGTGCCACAGGATCAGCCGCCGGCCGTCGCACACCGCGGCCTCCTGCCACACCGACGCACCGGCGTCGGTCAGGTCCACGACCCGCTCCAGGGTGAACCCCCGGACCCGCCGCCGCCCCAGGACACCCGCCAGCGCCGCCAACGCCACGTCCGGGTGCAGGAAGTACGCGTCTGCCGCGTCCTCCAGCCGCCCGTACGGGGACCAGTCGGTCCCGGGCAGCCCCACCTGCGGCTGCTCCTCGGGCCTCTGCCTCGACACCCTGCTGAACATCGCAACCCCCTTGCCGCCCAGCCCCGTCCGAGCGATACCCACCCCTGACCGGAACAGTACCCAAGCCCGCCCACGTACGCTGGGGACCATGCCGACCTTGCTGCTCGTCCGCCATGGGCGTTCCACCGCCAACACCGCCGGGATACTTGCGGGCTGGAGCCCCGGCGTGGACCTCGACGAGCACGGCCAGAAGCAGGCCAAGGACCTCGCCGAGCGGCTCGCGCCCGTCCCGGTGGCCCTGGTCGTCAGCAGCCCGCTGGACCGCTGCCGGCAGACCGTGGCCCCGCTGCTGGCGGCCCGGCCCGGACTGACCCGGCGACTGGACGAGCGCCTCGGCGAGTGCCGCTACGGCGACTGGACCGGCCGCTCCCTCTCCGAGCTGGCCGCCGAACCGCTGTGGCGGACCGTCCAGGCCCAGCCCTCCGCCGCCACCTTCCCCGGCCCCGAGGGCGAGTCGCTGCGCGCGATGAGCCACCGCGCGGTGGAGGGCATCCGCGAATGGGACGCCGAGGTCGAACGCGAGCACGGCGCGGACGCGGTGTGGGTGGCCTGCAGCCACGGTGACGTGATCAAGGCGATCGTGGCCGACGCGCTCGGGCTGCACCTCGACAACTTCCAGCGGATCTCGGTCGAGCCCTGCTCCGTCACCGCGATCCGCTACACCCCGCACCGGCCCTTCCTGCTGCGCCTCGGCGACACCGGCGAGCTCGGCGGATTCGCGCCGCGCGAGCACCCGGGGGAGCAGGGCGGAGAGAACAGTGGGGACGCTGTCGTCGGGGGAGACACCGGCGTGCGCTGACAGCTGGGTAGGGTGGGTTCGAACAGCGACGACAAGATCTGGAGCAGCCCACGTGCCCCGCCAGGTGTTCTTCTACGATCCTCCCGAGCGCTTTGTGGCCGGTACCGTCGGCGAGCCGGGCCAGCGCGCCTTCTACCTGCAGGCCAGCACCAGGGGCCGGGTGACCAGCGTGCTCCTGGAGAAGGCCCAGGTGGCCGCGCTCGCCGAGCGGATCGAGGAGCTGCTGGACGAGGTGGTGCGGCGGAGCGGCGGCAGCACCGAGGTCCCGGCCGTCGCCCCGGCCGACCTGATCGACAGCGCCCCGCTCGACCAGCCGGTCCTGGAGGAGTTCCGGGTCGGGACGATGGCGCTGGCCTGGGACGACTCCATCAGCCGGTTGATCGTCGAGGCGCAGGCCCTGGTGGAGACGGACGACCCGGACGACCCCGAGCCGTTCGAGGACGACGAGAACGGCCCGCCGATGCTGCGGGTCCGCCTCAGCGGGGCGATGGCCAGGGTGTTCGCCAAGCGCGCCCTGGAACTGGTCTCGGCGGGCCGGCCCCCGTGCCCGTTCTGCAGCCTTCCGCTGGACCCGCAGGGGCATGTGTGCCCCCGTCAGAACGGGTACCGGCGCTGAGCGCGCCGGCGCAGCAGCCGCCGCTGCCCGAGATGGACCCGGCCGCCTCGGCGGCGCTCGCGGCCGACCCCGGGCGCGCCCTGGCGCTGCTGCGGGAGGGCGAGCTGAGTGTTCACGGGCAGCTCACCGAGGCCTCCAACGCCGCTTTCTACTGCAGCGTCGCCCGGGGCGGGGAGGAGGCGGTCTGCGTCTACAAGCCGGTGCGCGGCGAGCGCCCGCTGTGGGACTTCCCCGACGGCACCCTCGCGGGGCGCGAGGTGGCCGCGTACGAGGTGTCCGCCGCGACCGGCTGGGGCCTGGTGCCGCCGACGGTGTTCCGGGACGAGGGCCCGTTCGGCGCGGGCATGTGCCAGATCTGGATCGAGTCGGACCCGGACGCGCAGCTGCTGACCCTGCAGGACGCGGAGGAGCCGGAGCCCGGCTGGTGCGCGATAGGCCGGGCGGAGATCGGCGGCGGGCGGACCGCGCTGCTGGTGCATGCCGACGACGCCAGGCTGCGGCGGCTGGCGGTGCTGGACGCGGTGCTGAACAACGCCGACCGCAAGGGCGGCCATCTGCTGCCGGCCGTGGACGGAAGGCTCTACGGGATCGACCACGGGGTGACCTTCGCGATCCCGGGCAAGCTGCGCACCCTGCTGTGGGGCTGGGCGGGCAAGCCGCTGCTGCCGGAGGCGGTCGCGGCGTTGGAGTCCCTGCGCGGGCAGCTGACCGACGGGGCCGCGGGCGGGCTGGGGGCGCGGCTGGCGCCGCTGCTGACCCCGGCCGAGGTGGCGGCGGTGGGACAGCGGGTGGAGGCGCTGCTGCGCGGCGGGGTCCATCCGGAGCCGTCCGGGGAGTGGCCGGCCGTGCCCTGGCCGCCGATCTGAGCGTGGCGTGCCGGGGTTGGCGTCGGCAGCATCGAGGCATTGGTGCGAAGATCAGATAAGTCCGGTTAGAGTCATCCGTATGTATGCCTGGCCAGCCACTGAGGTTCCCGCGCTCCCCGGTCAGGGGAGTCCCCTGCGCATCTTCGACACTGCCGCAGGCGGCGTGCAGTCCACGGACCCCGGTCCCACCGCCCGGCTCTACGTCTGCGGGATCACCCCCTACGACGCCACCCACATCGGCCACGCCGCCACCTACAACACCTTCGACCTGATCCAGCGGGTCTGGCGGGACGGCGGCCACGAGGTGATCTACGTCCAGAACGTCACCGACGTGGACGACCCGCTGCTGGAGCGGGCCACCGCCACCGGCCAGGACTGGACCGAGCTGGCCGAGCGCGAGACCGCGCTGTTCCGCGAGGACATGACGGCGCTGCGGATGCTGCCGCCGGCGCACTACATCGGCGCGGTCGAGGCCATCCCCTCGATCGTCCCGATCATCAAGGACCTGCTGGCGCAGGGTGCCGCCTACGAGCTCGAGGGCGACATCTACTTCTCGGTCGAGTCGGACCCGCACTTCGGCGAGGTGTCCCGGCTCGACACCGAGCAGATGCTGCGCCTCTTCGGCGAGCGCGGCGGCGACCCCGAGCGCCCCGGCAAGAAGCACAGCCTGGACCCGCTGCTGTGGCTGGCCGCCCGCCCCGGCGAGCCCGCCTGGGACACCGAGCTCGGCCACGGCCGCCCCGGCTGGCACATCGAGTGCGTCGCCATCGCCCTCGGACACCTCGGCATGGCCTTCGACATCCAGGGCGGCGGCACCGACCTCGCCTTCCCGCACCACGAGATGGGCGCCTCGCACGCCCAGGTGGCCACCGGCACCCACCCCTTCGCGCGGGCCTACGTCCATGCCGGGATGGTCGGCCTCGACGGCGAGAAGATGTCCAAGTCGCGCGGCAACCTGGTCTTCGTGTCCCGGCTGCGCCGCGACGGCGTCGACCCGGCCGCGATCCGGCTCGCCCTGCAGGCCCACCACTACCGCAGCGACTGGGAGTGGACGGACGCCGACCTCTCCTCCGCCGAGGAGCGCCTCGCGCGCTGGCGCGCCGCCGTGTCCCGGCCCGACGGCCCCGACGCGACCGAGATGCTCGCGGAGGTCCGCGCGGCCCTGGCCGACGACCTGGACGCCCCCCGCGCCCTCGCCGCCGTCGACGCCTGGGCGGCACGGCAGGAGTCCGCGGGCGGCAGCGACACCGGCGCGCCCGGCGTGGTCTCCCGCGCCGTCGACGCCCTGCTCGGCGTCGCGCTCTAGCAGGTCACGCCTTCGGCGCCGGGTAGGTGCGGCCCTTCCAGGCCGCACCCTGCCCGCGCCAGTGCTGCACCGCCGAGTCCACGGTCATCAGCAGGTACAGCCCCGCCGTGAACGGCAGCAGCAGGGCCTCGGCGGCGGGGCGGCCGTAGTAGGCCAGCATCGGCCGGTAGGTCACCGCCATCAGCGCCCAGGCCGCGCCGCCGCACACGGCCACCGGGACGCTGCCCGCGACCAGACCCGCCACCAGCGCCAGCGGCGGGACCAGGTACACCAGGGCCAGCCCCAGCACCGTCCCGGTCAGCAGCAGTACCGAGTGCCGCAGCTGCGCATACGCGCTCCGCGAGACCATCCGCCACAGCTGTCCCAGCTCCGGGTAGGGGCGGACGCTGTCCACCTGGTCCGCCAGGCCCAGCCAGGTGCGTCCGCCGTCGCGCTTCACCAGCCGCGCCAGGTTCACGTCGTCGATCACCGCGCCCCGGATCGCGGCGACGCCCCCGGCCCGCTCCAGCGCGTCCCGGCGCACCAGCGTGCAGCCCCCGGCGGCCGCCGCCGTCCGCGCGCCGGGGCGGTTGCTCCAGCGGAAGGGGTACAGCTGCGCGAAGAAGTAGACGAAGGCGGGGACGATCAGCTGCTCCCAGCGGGTCTCCGTGCGCAGCCGCGCCATCTGCGAGACCAGGGCCAGGCCGTCGGACTCGGCGGCGCGGACCAGGGCGTCCAGTGAGTGCTCGCCGTGGGCGATGTCCGCGTCGGTGAGCAGCAGATAGGTCGCGTCCCCGGCCAGTTCGACGCCGTGCCGCAGCGCCCAGAGCTTGCCGGTCCAGCCTGCGGGGGGTTCGCCGGGGACGGTCACCGTCAGCGGCAGCGCGTCCGGTCCTGCGGCCTCGGCCAGCCGCCGGGCCAGCTCGCCGGTGCCGTCGGTGCTGCCGTCGTCGACCAGGATCACCCTGGCCCGGCCGCCGTAGCGCTGCGCCAGCAGCGAGGGCAGACTCAGCGGCAGCACCTCCGCCTCGTCGCGGGCCGGGACGACGACCACCACGTCGGGACGGGCGGCGGACGCGGGCCCGGCGGGGAGCCGGATGTCGGTGCGCCAGAAGCCACCCTGGCCGAAGGCCAGCCACAGCCAGGACAGCAGGGACAGCGAGGCGATGATCGCGAGTGCGGGCATCGCGCCAGTCTGGCGCAACCGGTGCCGCCGGGCCATCGACTACAGTTTCGACCGTGCTGCAACTTCCCGGGGAGCGACCCCCCGTACCCCCGCGCCGCGACGACGTCCAGTGGCGGCAGGTGGCCGAGTGAAGATCGCGCTCATGGACTCCGGCATCGGTCTGCTGGCTGCGGCCGCCGCGCTGCGAGAGCTGCGCCCCGACGCCGACCTGGTGCTCTCCTGCGACCCCGACGGCATGCCCTGGGGGCCGCGCACGCCTGCCGATGTGACCGAGCACGCCCTGGCCGTGGCCCGCGCCGCCGCCGCGCAGCGGCCGGACGCGCTGATCGTCGCCTGCAACACCGCCTCGGTGCACGCCCTGGAGGCCATCCGTGCCGAGCTGGAGCCCGGGATCCCGGTGATCGGCACCGTCCCCGCGATCAAGCCCGCGGCCTCGGCCGACGGTCCGATCGCGATCTGGGCCACCCCCGCCACCACCGGCAGCGCCTACCAGCGCGGTCTCATCCGGGACTTCGCCGCCGAGGCCGACGTCACCGAGGTGCCCTGCCCGGGACTGGCCGACGCCATCGAACGCGCGGACGAACCGGCGATCGCCGCGGCCGTCGCGGCGGCGGCGGCGCTCACCCCGCCCGGGATCCGTGCGCTGGTGCTCGGCTGCACCCACTACGAGCTCGTCGCGGACCTGGTCAGGGCCGCGCTGGGGGACCCCGACGGACTGGTGCTCCACGGCTCCGCGCAGGCCGTCGCCGTCCAGGCGCTGCGGCGGGCCGAGCCCGGCGCCGAGGCCGGGCGAGACGGCGGCAGCCTGCTGGTGCTGGGCAGCGGCCGGGTCCAGGCGCTGCCGGACGCGGCCCTCGCCTACCGCGAGGGGCGGCTGCTCGCGGAGCTCCTCCCGGCCGCCTCCCCGGTCCACTGACCGGGAGGCGGAGGCCTCACACCGCCACTTCGCCGCGCAGCCTGCGGACCGCCGGGTTCCATCCGGACAGCACGGCGTCGAACAGCCCTCGGGCGGTGCCCGCGTTGACCCGCAGCCGGCTGATCCGCAGCGGATCGGGCCGCTCGCTGCCGCCCGCGCCCGCAGGGCGAAGCCCGAACAGTGCCCCGTCGCTCAGGAAGGCGCTGCGGTAGCCGCGCTCGCGCAGCAGCACCTCCGCCCGCCCGTCGAACCCGCCGTCCGGGTACGCGAACGCGGTGGGCTCCTCGCCGGTCAGCCGGGCCAGCCGCTCATGGCCGCCGAGGACCTCCTCGCGGACCGCGTAGTCGTCGCAGTACTCCAGGCGGGCATGGCCGAGCGTGTGGTTGCCGATCGCCACCCCGGCCGCGCGCAGCGCGGACAGGTCGGCGGAGGTCAGCTGCGCGCAGCCGGGGGCCTGCCGACGGGCCGTCACCCGCAGCTCCTCCAGGCTGCGCCGCCGGTCCGGGTCGGGCAGCGCGGAGAGCGCCGCCGTGACGCCGCCCGGCATCCGGCCGGACAGGCCCCTGGCCCGGCCGCCCTGCCCGGCCAGGTACTCGGCCTCGTGCCACCAGTACGGGGTCTCGGTGTCGACCAGGCCCGCCACGACGAAGGCCACCGCCGGGATGCCGAGCGCCGCCAGCACCGGCAGCGCGGTGTCGGCCACGCTGCGGTGGCCCAGCTCGAAGCTGACCAGCGTGGCGTGCGGGGGAAGCGGCACGCCGTCGGCGAGGGCCGACTCGACCGCCGCCGGGGAGACCGGGTTCGCGGTCCGCTGCAGGCGCTCCATCTGCGCCCGGAAGGCCGCGGGGTCGGTGACGTCCTGGAAGGTCAGGACCGCGAGCCGGCGGGCCGTGCGCCCGCGCGGCAGCGGCAGCACCGGGGCACGCCGGGCCGGCTCGTCGAGGATCGAGCCCTGCCGCTGCGCCGGGTGGGGCATGGCGGTGAGATTCGGCTGTCGCACGGACTTCCCTTCCGTCGCGCCGAGCGGACGGCAGGCCGCCGCACAGGCGTTGCCGGGTTGCTCAACGTATGGAAGACCCGCACCCTGCGTGGAAGGTTGTATGCCCGGCAGGAAGAAATTTCGAGTGATTACGCAGCCATCCCCGAGGCCGTCACAATGGGACCCATGATCGACCCGAAGGAGCCCGTGTCCGGCCCCGAACCCGACCCCGTGCCCGTCCAACGGCGGGTCGATCTGGGGGTCGCCCGGCTGCTGCCCGACCTGGACCGGCCGCATGCCTGGCTGCTCACCATGGACGAGGCCCCGCAGTCCTACGTGGACCTCGCCGACCCGCTGCACCTGGAGTTCGAGTACGTCCAGCGGCTGGCGCACGCCGTCGACCTGGCGGCGCCCTCCGGCGTACCGATCGAGGCCCTGCACCTGGGCGGGGGAGCGCTCACCCTGCCGCGCTACCTGGCCGCGACCCGGCCGGGCTCCCGGCAGACGGTGGTCGAACTGGACGGAGCGCTCACCGACTTCGTGCGCGAGTACCTGCCCTGGCGGGAGGCGGCGATCGAGGTCCGTGCGGCGGACGCGCGGGCCCATCTGGCGGCGGCGGAGCAGGACGGCGCGGACCTGGTGGTCGCGGATGTCTTCGGCGGCTCCCGGATCCCCGCACACCTCACCTCGCTGGAGTTCGTCGGGGAGGCGGCGCGGGTCCTGCGACCGGGCGGCATGTATGCGGCCAACCTCGCCGACGGCGCCCCGCTGGACTTCGCCCGGGGGCAACTCGCCACCGTCCGCGCGGTGTTCGCCGACGTCTGCCTGGTCGCCGAGCCCTCGGTGCTGCGCGGGCGGCGCTACGGCAATCTGGTGATCCTCGGCGGGGACGGCGAACTGCCGGTCGCCGAACTGGCCAGGCGCGCCGCCGCCGATGCGTTCCCGGCCCGGGTCGTCCACGGCGACCGGCTCGACCTGCTGGTCGGCCGGGCGCGGCCGGTGACCGATGCCACCGCCGCGCCCTCGCCCGAACCCCCGGAAGGGGCGTTCAACCTCTGACGGCGTTCAGAGGCTCAGGAGGTGACCAGCGCCAGGGCGAAACCGTCGTAGCCCTTGCTGCCCACGGTCTGGACCGCGGTGCCGGTCAGCCGCGGCTCCGCGGCGATCAGCTCCAGCGCGGCCCGTGTGCCGAGGATGGCGGGGTCCTCGCTGGTGCCGTCGGCGACCTTGCCGTCGCGGACCACGTTGTCCACGACGATCACCGTGCCGGGGCGGCTGAGCTCCAGCGCCCAGCGGACGTAGTGCGGGTTGTTGACCTTGTCGGCGTCGATGAAGACCAGGTCGAACGGGCCGGCGCCCTCCGCCTGCAGCGTCGGCAGGCTGTCCAGCGCCGCGCCGACCCTGACCTCCACCCGGTCGGCGAGCCCGGCCGCGGCGATATTGCCGCGCGCGACCTCCGCGTGCCGGGGGTCGTACTCCAGCGAGATCAGCCGCCCGCCCTCCGGGAGCGCCCTGGCCAGGCAGATCGTGGAGTAGCCGCCCAGGGTGTCGATCTCCAGGATGCGGGCCGCGCCCTGGACCGTGGCGAGCAGCTGCAGCAGTTTCCCCTGCGGCGCGGACACCGCGATCTGCGGCAGTCCGGCGGCGTCGCTCGCCTTGAGCGCGGCCTCCAGGGCGGTGTCGACGGGCGCGAGCGTGTCGGTGAGGTACTGGTCGACGTCGTTCCAGATGTCCTGTGAGCTCATGCGGTGCGTCCTCCTCGGTCCTGACCTGCCTCTCCCCGGCAACCTACCTCGCCCGGGTGTCTACGATGTGGGACATGCGCCTCATAGGAGAGATCGATCCCGCCCGCCCGCTGCTCGTCCTCGCCGTCGAGGAGGAGGCCGCCTACCTGGACGGCGGGCTGCCCGTGCTGCTGACGGGGATAGGCAAGGTCAACGCCGCCGCCGCGGCGGCGACGGTCCTGGCCGGGAGCGTCCGGCCGGCGTCGGTGGTGAACCTCGGTACGGCCGGGGCGCTCAAGCCCGGGTGGACCGGGACGCACGAGGTGCGGCAGGTGCTGCAGCACGATCTCGACTCACCCCTGCTCCGCCAGCTCACCGGCAGGTCCTACGGACTGCCGCTGGAGCTGCTCCCGGACGGAGCCGGCCCGGTGCTGGCCACCGGCGATCAGTTCGTCGCCGAGGAGGGCGCCCGGCAGCGGCTCGCGGAGGTGGCCGACCTGGTCGACATGGAGGGCTACGCGGTGGCCACGGCCGCCCGCGCGGCCGGGCTGCCGGTGCGGCTGGTCAAGCACGTCAGCGACAACGCGGGGGAGGGGGCGGGGAAGACCTGGCGGGAGTCGGTGGACGGCTGCGCCGAGGTCCTGGGCCGCTGGGTCGAGGAGAACCTGTAGCGCGGTCGCTCACGGGTTCTCGACGCGGAAGACCGGGAAGCCGGGGGCGATCTCCAGCAGCCGGCTCTCCGGGGACTTCGCGTCCACGTCCTCGAAGAACATGCCGACCTCCCAGGCCCACCTGCGCAGGTACTCGCGGAGCACGGCGGGCTTGTCGGCGTCGGCGATCTCGACGGCGCGGAACGCCTCCGCCCTGCGGCCCAGGCGCAGTTCGCCGCCACCGGCGGCGCGCATGTTGCGGACCCACTGGGTGTGGCCGCGCGGGGCGACGAGGTAGCGCTGCCCGTCGAGGGTCATCAGGTTGACCGGGGTGGTGCGCCATTCGCCGGTCTTGCGGCCCCGGACGGCGAGGGTGCGGGAGCCCATGACGCTGATGCCGAGGCGGCTCAGCCGCTGCATCAGCGGGTTGAGGATCCGGTCGTTGGCGACCTTGACGAAGCCGGTGGGAACAACGAGGCGGGGGGCGGCGGGCTGGGACACGACTGGCTCCTGGGGAAGTGATCGGCGATCATGTTCGAGAGCGGTGCTCTCGTTCGCTTGGTTCAACTATGCGCGCGATCGCCGTCTCGAGTCAAGAGCACTGCTCTCGAATGCATGCGGCGATCTCGTTTGTGGCATGCTGTCTCCATGGCAGCGATTCGAAGCGCCCGGGAGCGGGCCCGCGAGGAACTCACCCGCGAGATCAAGGCAGAGGCCCGGCGGCAGCTCGGCGTCGAGGGAGCCCAGCGCCTCTCCCTGCGCGCCGTCGCCCGGGAGCTGGGAATGGCCTCCTCGGCGCTCTACCGCTACTTCCCGAGCCGGGACGACCTCCTCACCGCGTTGATCATCGACGCCTACGACTCCATCGGCGAGCATGTCGAGCAGGCCGTGGCCGCCGTCCCCGCCGAGGACACCCGTACCCGCTGGACCGCCCTCTGCACCTCGGCCCGCGCCTGGGCACTGGCCAGTCCGCACGAGTACGCCCTGATCTACGGCACCCCCGTCCCCGGGTACGCCGCCCCCCCGGAGACCATCGCCCCCGCCGCCAGGGTGCCGCTGGCGGCCGTCTCGCTGCTGCGGGACGCCGTCGGCGGCTTCGGGCCCGCGGTCGCTCCGAAGCCCCCGCGCGGCCCGCTGGCCCGGCAGTTGGCCGACGTCACCGCCCAGATGGCCCCCGACCTCGACCCCGCGCTGCTCGCCCGGGGGATCGCCGCCTGGGCGCAGGTCTTCGGCATGATCAGCTTTGAGCTCTTCGGTCAGTTCGTCGGCTCCCTCGAACCCGCCGGTCCCTTCTTCGACTACGCCGTCGAGGACCTCGCCGAGCACCTCGGCCTCGGTCCCCGGTAGCCGCCCGCGAGCTCCGCCGGTTACAGCTTCCGGACCCGGTAGCCGTCCTCGGCGGCCTCCACCACGCCCGCCAGGTCGCCGCCCGCCGCCGCGGTGCCCACCGCCGCCACCGCGCCCTCCAGGAACGGGGCGTCGGCGAAGCGGATCGGGAAGGGCAGCCCGAGCGCCTCGGCGTCGGCCAGCAGCGCCCGGACGGTGTCCACCGCCCCCTCCAGGTCCGCCAGTACCGCCACGCCCATGCCCTGGTCCACGCCGCGGGCGGCGGTCACGACCAGGTGCGCGCTGGTGCCGACCCCGCCGTCCTCGTCCCCGCCCGCCGCGGCCACCGGGCCCGGATCTCCGGTCGCCACGAGTGCGGCGGCCAGTCCGGCCACCGACTCGGCCACGGCCCGGCTGTGGGAGACCAGCACCACCCCGACCCGGTCCAGTCCGGGCAGCGGCAGCACCCGCAGTGCCTGCGGGGCAGGCTCGGCCGGGGCGTCCTCGGCGCCGTCCTCCGCCCTGTCCTCGGCCAGGTGCAGGGCCACCGCCACGGTCTCGCCGTCCATCGCCGCAATCCCCTCTCTCCGGCCGTGCGCTGACGTCAGATTAGGTCGCACCCCCGCCCTGACCTGGTGCGCCGCGCCGCGCGGAGGCCGTCCGTCCCGGCGGTTCGGCTCCTGCGCTTCCGCATTTGTAGAACGTGTTCTAACGTGTGCTCCGCTGACGCATCGTCAGCAACTTGCGCCCGGCCCCTCCGAGGAGACGCCATGCACCTGGACTACACACCGGAGCAGCAGCGGCTCCGCACCGAGCTGCGCTCCTACTTCGCCGAGCTGATGCCGCCCGAGGCGCACGGCCGGCTGAACGACCCGAGGGCGCAGAAGGCGTTCTACCGGGAGGTCAACCTCCGGCTGGGCGCCGACCGCTGGCTCGGCGTCGGCTGGCCGGTGGAGTTCGGCGGGCGGGGGATGAGCCCGGTCGAGCAGTTCGTCTTCTTCGACGAGGCGGCGCAGGCCGGGGTGCCGCTGCCGATCATGGCGCTGAACACCGTCGGCCCCTCGATCATGAAGTTCGGCACCGACGAGCAGAAGGCGTACTTCCTGCCGAGGATCCTCGCCGGCGAACTCGACATCGCCATCGGCTACTCCGAGCCCGACGCCGGCACCGACCTCGCCGCGCTCAAGACCCGGGCCGTGCGGGACGGGGACTCCTATGTCGTCAACGGCCAGAAGATCTGGACCACCAACGGCGACACCGCCGACTGGGTCTGGCTGGCCGTCCGCACGGACCCCGACGCGCCGCCGCACAAGGGCATCAGCATCCTGCTCGTGGACACCACCGACCCCGGCTACTCCACCACCGTGATCCGCACCCTGGCCGGGCACGACACCACCGCCAGCTACTACCAGGACGTCCGGGTGCCGGTCGGCCGCCGGGTCGGGGAGGAGAACCAGGGCTGGCGGTTGATCACCAACCAGCTCAACCACGAGCGGGTCACCCTGGCCGCCCACGCCACCATGGCCAACCGGGCCCTCGCCGAGGTCCAGGCCTGGGCGCGCGAGACCGAGCTCTCCGACGGCAAGCGGGTCGTGGACCTGCCCTGGGTGCGCCAGCGCCTGGCCCGCACCCACACCCGCCTGGACGCGGTGAAGCTGCTCAACTGGCAGATGGTGGACGCGGTCCAGCGCGGCGCCCTCACCCCGCAGGACGCCTCGGCGGTGAAGGTCTACGGCAGCGAGGCCCGCCGCGACGCCTACGCATGGCTGCTGGAGGTCGTCGGCGCGGCCGGGCCGCTGAAGGAGGGCTCCTCGGGATCGGTGCTGCGCGGCAACCTGGAGCGCGGCTACCGCAGCGCCGTCATCTTCACCTTCGGCGGCGGCAACAACGAGATCCAGCGCGAGATCATCTCCTGGATCGGCCTCGGCATGCCCCGCGTGCGGAGGTAGCCGGGCCGGGGGTCACCCGGTCGGCCGACCCCACGGGCGGGGCGGGTCCGTTGCGCTTCGGATGAAGAGGTATCCGGAGGCGCGAGGGAGGCGAGGGCGAGGTGAGCCGCACGCAGTGGGCCTCGGGGCCGCTCGACTGGTCGCTGCTGACCGGGGCGGTCCCGATCGTCGTCGGCGTGCTCGGCGCCGCCGCTCTGCTGGCGCTCTGCCTGTCGCGCCGGCGCCACTGGTTCACCCGCTGGCTGCCACTGGCGCTGCTGCTCGCCGCCGGGCTGTCCTGGCTGGTCGCGGTCGCCGTCGACGACTGGTGGAAGCCGTTCCCCGAGGGCCTGCCGACGACCTCCGCGGTGTGGATCGGGGTGGCGGTCCTCGGCCTGTGCGTGGCGCTGTTCCGGCTGCCCGGACTGCGGTGGCGCGGCTGGATCGGCGCGCTGCTGGCCGTCGTGCTGGTGGTCGTGCTGAGCGCGTCCGAGGTCAACCAGGAGTTCCAGCAGTACCCGACGCTGCGCGACGCCCCCGGCCCCTGGCAGGTCCAGCCGGGGGTGCTCAGCGCCGCCGACAACGGCAAGGAACCCACGGTCGCGGTGCCGCCGGGCAGGACCCTGGAGGACGTGTGGAAGCCGCCCACCGGGCTCTCGGCCCGCGGCACGCTGTCCAGCACCCCGATCCCGGGGACCCGCTCCGGCTTCGTCGCCCGCAGCGCCTACATCTACCTGCCGCCCGCCTACCAGGCGAGGCCCCGGCCGCTGCTGCCGGTGCTGGTGCTGATGGCGGGCCAGCCGGGCTCGCCCGAGGACTGGATCAACTCCGGGCGGCTGGTGTCCTTCATGGACGCCTACGCCGGGGCCCACAAGGGCCTGGCGCCGGTGGTCGCGGTGGTCGACCCGCTCGGCTCGGAGCTGGCCAACACCCTGTGCATGGACTCGCGGATCGCCAAGGTGCAGACCTACCTCGCCCAGGACGTGCCGGACTGGATCACCTCGCACCTCCAGGTGGCGTCGGGGCGCGGGGCCAGGGTGATCGGCGGGCTGTCCTTCGGCGGCACCTGCGCGCTGCAACTGGCCGTCAACGCCCCCGCGGTCTACGGCTCCTTCCTGGACCTCTCCGGGCAGGACGAGCCGACCCTCGGGACCCGCAGCCAGACCGTCTCCGAGGCGTTCGGCGGGGACACGGCGGCCTTCCTCGCGGTCGACCCGCTGGAGGTGATGGCGCACACGTCCTTCCCCCACACCTCCGCGGCCCTGGTCGTCGGCGCCTCCGACACGCTGTTCGGGCCGCAGCAGCAGAAGGTGCTGGTGGCCTGCCGCAGGGCCGGGATGCGGGCGAGCCTGCTGGTGCTGCCGGGCGGCCACGACTGGAAGGTCTGGCGGGACGGCCTGTCCCAGGAACTGCCCTGGGTCGGCAGGACCACCGGGCTCACTCCTTAGGCACTCCGCTGATCAGGCCCTTGACCCGGCCGGACACCCCGCGCCGGGCCGCGCGGCGGGTCGCCCGCGCGGCCTTGGGGCTGTCCGGCGGGTAGAACCAGCGGAACCACGGCGATCCGGGGCGGGCCAGCCGCAGCGCCCCGAACAGCGACAGGAACGGCACCAGCAGCCCGCCGACGCCCAGCACCACCCGTCCCTTCAGCACCGCGGCCAGGGCCAGCCCGATCTGCAGCAGGGCGAGACCGACGAAGAACGCGTCGCTCTCGCCCTGGTGCCGGGAGAAGGAGTTGGTCGCGAACAGCCCCAGGACGCCCAGGCAGGCCACCCCGACCACGGCGTCCACCGACTTGCGGCCCTCCTGCTCCCAGTAGACGTCCGTCAGGTGCAGCCACAGCGCGAACTCGTCCAGGGTGAGGGCGGCCCCGACGCCGAAGAGCCCGGCCAGCAGGTCGCGCGGGGTGCCGTGGGGCTCCAGCACGAACTCCAGCGGCGCGGCCAGGAGCATCAGGAAGATCCCCGGAACCAGGTGGTGGATGTGGACGCCGTTCGCCTCGAGATTGCCGAAGGGCCCCCGGCCCGAGCGGATCAGCCGCACCACCGTCCGGGTCACCGCGAACGTCGCGACAAACGCGACCAGCATGAACAGCAGCGCCGAACGGCCGGTCCCGGCATGGAAGTCGAAGGAGCCGTTCACGCTTCAGAAGCTACCCGGCCGGGCCGGGCGCGTCCTGCGGAGCGTCACCTGTCCGGGGGCGTCCGGGTGGCCGGGCGGTCGGGGTGTGGCTTGTATGTGGGGGAGGGGGGAGGGGGTCATGGGCAGTGCGCCGGCAAGCGACGAGGAGCCAGCCACAGTGGAGCCGCAGCAGACCGAGGAAATCACTCCTACCGAGCCGATGGCCGACATCAGGCAGCCGCGGCGCTCGCTGCTGATGCCGTGGCGGCGAATACGCGTGCTGACGCCGGAGCAGCGCCGCAGGCGCCGCTGGATCCGGCTGGCGGTCCTCAGCCCGTTCCTGGTGTTCGCCGGGGTCGTCGGCTACTCGGTGTGCGGGGCGCTGACCGCTCCCGGCACCGACAGCGTGTCGGCGCGCCTGGCGGAGTGGGGCCGCGACCACGGGCTCAACCCCGTCGTCGACTGGCTGGAGGTGACCACCTACACCCCGCCGAAGGCCGGCGGTGAACCCTCCCAGCAGGACCTGGCCCGGATGCTCGCCGCCAAGCGCGCCCACGCCGCGGCCGTCGCGGACGCCGTGCCGCTGCACGCGCCGATCCAGCCGCTGGCCTCTCCCGCGCTGCCGGGGGAGGGCGATTTCGTGCCCCTGGTCACGGTCAAGGGGCAACCGGTGATCCAGACGGCGCTGATGCGCCCGGACGCCACCTACACCGCCTTCCCGGTCGGCATCGCCTGGATGCGGCAGTCCGCGCTCACCTTCCGGCTGCACCCGGGCTTCCAGGAGCCCGGCGGCTCCTGGAACGTCCCCTCGACCATCCCGCCCGGCTCGCGCACCGGCCTGGTCGCCACCTACAACGGGGGCTTCAAGGTCTCCAACGGCGACTCGCACGGCGGTTTCTACCTGAACGGGCGCACCGTGGGCACGCTGCGTGCCGGTGCCGCCTCGGAGGTCTTCTACCGCAGCGGGTCGATCAGGATCGGTACCTGGGGCGAGGACGTCCGGATGACCCCGGACGTGGTCGGGGTGCGCCAGTGCCTGGTGCCCCTGGTCGCCCACGGCCAGGTCACCTCGGCGGTCTACAACGGCGGGACGGAGACCTGGGGGCTCACCGACGCGGGGATGCCGCTGGTGGCGCGCTCCGGCGTGGGGATGGACCGCCAGGGCAACATCATCTACGTCGGCGGCCGGGTGCTGTCGGTCAACTCGCTTGCGGTGCTGCTGCACCGGGCCGGTGCGGTGACCGCGATGATGCTCGACATCAACCTCAGCTGGCCCTCCTTCATCTCCTACAACAGCGCCAAGGACCCCAGTGACCCGGTGCCCGCCAACCTGGTCAACTTCGTCCGCGGGCCCGAGCGTTACTACAACCAGTCCAGCCGCGACTTCGTGGCCGTCTACGCCCGTCCCTGACCGCCGTCCCTGACTGCCGTCGCTCACAGCCGTCCCCCGAACGCCCGTCTGGACGGGCGCGGGGGGCGGTTGCTGCTTAGCGTGAGGTGAGGCGGGACATTTCAGGACGAATCACCGGTCCAGTGTTCCAGCCGAACCTTCTATCCGGCCGGAGTCGTGACGATGGACCAGCGGCTGCCACTGTTCGCATACGGGCCCACCGGCCTCAACTCCGGTGCGGTGGGCATCTGATGAGCATTCAACCGCCGACCGGGCCGGGACCGGCCGCGGTCGCGGCCCCACTGATCGAGGCGCGCAGGCCCGGCTGGGTGCGCTGGCCGCTGGCCGCCGTGCTCACCGCCCGCCCCCGGCAGTGGCCCAAGAACCTGCTGGTGTTCGCCGCCCCGCTGACCGGGTCCGAACTCGGGCGCAGCGGAACCGCAATGGCCGGGGCGCTGGCGGCGGTGGTGGTCTTCACCCTCGCCTCGTGCTCGGTGTACTTCGTCAACGACGTGCTGGACGCCGAGCGCGACCGGCAGCACCCGCGCAAGTGCACCCGCCCGGTGGCCTGCGGCGACCTCGGCGAGGTGCATGCGCTGGCGCTCGCCTGCCTGTGCGTGGCGGGGGCCGCGGTCGTCGCCTCGTTCACCCCCGGTCTGGGTCTGCTGGTGGCGGTCACCGCCTACCTGGCGACGTCCTTCCTGTACTGCGCCAAGCTCAAGCACATACCCGTGCTGGAGCTGCTCGTGGTCGCCTCCGGCTTCGTCCTGCGCGCCCTGGGCGGCGCCTCGGCCTCGCAGGTGCCCCCCTCGGGATGGTTCGTCCTGGTGTGCAGCCTGGGGGCGCTGCTGGTGGTGGTCGCCAAGCGCTTCACCGAACTCTCGGCGCTGGCCGACGCCGCCGCCGCGCACCGGCCCAGCCTGCGCCACTACAGCCCGCGCGGCCTGCGCGCCGCCCAGCGGCTGATCGCGGTCACCATGGTCGCCGCCTACTGCACCTGGGCCGCCACCGAGGCCGCCCCCTGGACCGTCGACTGGCACCTCGCCTCGACCGTGCCGCTGATCGCGGCCCTGGTCAGATTCGACCGGCTGACCGGCTCCGGCAGCACCCGGCACATCGAGGACCTGCTGATCCGGGACCTGCCCATGGTGTGCGCGGAGCTGACCTGGCTGGCGGTCTTCGTCGTCGGACTGGCCCCCGACATGCCGTTCTGAGCAGTTACCCGGAGTGAGGGGAGCCGGTGCTTATGGTGCTGGCATGTCGGCGAAACGTTCTTCCACGGGCAGCTGGGCCCGCCACTCGACCCAGGTCGTGCGCCTGCTGGGGGTCAGCGTCCTGGCGGGATGCCTGGCGGCCGGGCTCGGCCTGTCGGTCGTCGCCATGCTGGGACTGGGCGCGAAGGCCGCCGTCGGCGACTTCAACAGCATCCCCGACAGCTTCACCGCCCCGCCGCTGTCGCAGGCCTCGACGCTCTACGACGCCTCGGGCGGCGTGATCGCCCAGGTCTACTCGCGGGACCGGACGATCGTCCCGCTCAGCCGGATCGCCCCGGTGATGCGCAGCGCCCTGATCGACATCGAGGACAACCGCTTCTACAAGCACGGCGCGGTCGACCTGATGGGCACCCTGCGGGCGCTGACCATGAACGCCGGCGCGGCCAGTGTCACCCAGGGCGGTTCGACCCTGACGCAGCAGTATGTGAAGAACGTCTTCGTGGAGGAGGCCGGCGACGACCAGGACAAGGTCCTGCAGGCGCAGCGGCAGACCGTCGGCCGCAAGATCCAGGAGATGAAGTACGCCATCCGGCTGGAACAGACGATGTCCAAGGACCAGATCCTGGACGACTACCTGAACATCACCTTCTTCGGCGAGCAGGCCTACGGTGTCGAGGCGGCGGCCAAGCGCTACTTCAGCGTCCACGCGAGTGACCTGACGCTCCCTCAGGCCGCGCTGCTGGCCGGGCTGGTGCAGTCGCCCAGCCGCTACGACCCGGTCGTCGACCCGGGCATGGCCAAGGCGCGCCGTGACGAGGTGCTCGGCGCGATGGCCGCCTACCGCACGATCACCCCCGCGCAGGCGGCCCTGGCGAAGGCGGCCCCGCTGGGGCTGGCGGTCAGCCCGCCGCAGCAGGGCTGCATCACCGCCAAGGCCGGTGAGGGGTTCTTCTGCGACTACGTCGAGCACCTCTTCCTCAGCAGCCCGGAGTTCGGCGAGACCCCGGAGGCGCGCCAACTGCTCTGGGACAAGGGAGGTCTGCAGATCCACACCACGCTCGACCCGCAGACCCAGGCCGCCGCCCAGAGCTCGGTGACCGGCCACCTCTTCGCCACCGACCAGGCGGCCGCGGCGATCACGCTGGTCCAGCCGGGATCCGGGAGGATCATGGGCATGGCGCAGAGCCGCCCCTACGGACCGGCCGAGCACCAGACCGAGCTCAACTACAACGTGGACCGGCTGATGGGCGGCGGCAGCGGCTTCCAGACCGGCTCCACCTTCAAGCCCGTCACCGCGGCGGCGGCGCTGGACGCGGGCATCCGCATGGACCAGTCCTACCCCGCGCCCTACAAGGACAACTACCCGGCGATGGAGACCTGCGACGGCCGGACGCTGCCCTCGGTCCCCGGTGACCAGAACGACAGCCCCGACCTGGTCGGTCCCTTCATCATGCCCGACGCCATGGCCCAGTCGGTGAACACCTACTTCGTCCCGCTGGAGGCCCAGACCGGGCTGTGCCGGGTGGTGGCCATGGCCAGGAGGCTGGGCCTCGGCTCACAGGCGGTGACCGACGGTCCGGGCCACCTCAAGCCCATCGACCAGGTCCAGTCGCTGACCCTGGGGACCAACAACCTGACCCCCCTGCAGATGGCCGACGTCTACGCTGCCTTCGCCGACCGGGGCCGCTACTGCTCCCCGGTCGCCATCACCGCGGTGACCGCCCCCGACCGCACCCAGCTGCCGGTCCCCGCCTCCAGCTGTCTCCAGGCGATGCGCCCGACCACCGCCGTCGCCGTCACCAGCATGCTCCACGGCGTGGTGCAGGACGGCACCGGGCAGCCGGCCGGGCTCTCCGACCGCGACGACGCCGGGAAGACCGGGACCACCGACGGGCACCGGCAGGTGTGGTTCACCGGCTTCACCGCGCAGCTGGCCGGCGCCGCCGTGGTCAGCGACACCCAGGCGCCGCTGCAGAGCCTGAACGGCCGCACCTACGGCGGCGTCTGGTTCGGGACCGCCTTCGGCGGCACCCTCGCCGGTCCCATCTGGAAGGACGCCATGGAGGGCGCGCTGGAGGGGCAGCCGAACGTCGGGCTGCCGAGCGTCCCGCTGCCCGCCGCCACCCCCGACCTCACCCCCGACCCCGACCTGAGCGCGCTTCTGGGGATCACCAACGCCACCCTGAAGAAGCCCAAGGGCCCGGCCGCCGCCCCCGCCCCGGCCCCCGGTCTCACCCCCGCGCCCGGCGCCGCGCCCGCCCCCGCCCGGGTGGCGGC
>Ga0302314_10003670_pt1 | contig 28267 bp, 27 predicted proteins | sample III_Palsa_N2_3_FD_200533 | JGI IMG/M metagenome (GOLD analysis project Ga0302314, IMG submission 200533) | Peat permafrost microbial communities from Stordalen Mire near Abisko, Sweden - III_Palsa_N2_3 | ecosystem: Environmental > Terrestrial > Soil > Palsa > Peat permafrost | place: Sweden...
CCCTTTTTCCAATGGGCCCACCCTGAATTCTGCTGTTTCCGCCGAGGCTGACGCGGCGGCTATTGCGCTGACGGCGAACACCAGCAGCGTGCTCGTCAGGATCAGCTTTATCTTCGACATGAGTACAAACCTCCGTTTCCCTGCTAGTCGTGTATGCAGAGGTGGGCCGTTACGTCGATGGAGCGACCCATCGCCTGCGCCGATATGCGTAGAGCTATCGAACGCGTGTGGGAGTCGCAACGACCGCATTCGAGCGCGAGGACGGGCGGCGATATGAAGAATGGATTTCGCCTGCAAATGAGCCGGTTTTTTCGTCAGTGCCAAGACGTTGCCGGCTGCTCCCGGTGTTTCCCACTCGTATGTTCTACTGATGGTTCGCCGGGTTTCAGCTCAAGGAACAGCCGCCTCATCGATGAACTCGTCGCAGGGCCGCACACACCCCATCTGCGCTGGGGAGGCGGGCCCTTCGGATCCCCTCCGGCGGTCGATGACCGGCCGAGTCAGTCGCCCGCAGCGCCCGGCGCCCGCACGCACACCCAGCTCTTGACCAGCGGCCCCAACCGCTCGGGCAGCGCCGCCCCGAACAGCGCCTCGAGCTCCCGGCGGCGCAGCAGCTCGATCTCCTCCCACTCACCCGCCGCCCCCAGCCGCCAGTAGCGGCGGCGCAGGGGCACGGGCAGCCAGTGAGCGAACGGCAGTAGCGCGTGCGGCTCGATCGGGAATGAGCGAGCGGGCGTCTGCACGTACCAGCCGCGCCCCACACGGCGCAGCTCGGCTGCGAACGCCATGCGCCGCTCCGGCGGGATGTGCTCGATCACGCTGTTGCAGTACACGAGGTCGAACTCGTCCTCGGCGAACGGCAGCCCCTCGACCGCGTCAGCCTGTACGAACGGGCCGGGATAGCCCTGGCTGGGCGCGATGTCGCTCCCGGTGATGTCGAGCTCCGGCTCCAGGGCCCGCAGGCCGAGCCGACCACAACCCACGTCCAGCACGCGGCCGCCGGGTGGTAGGTGGGTCAGCTCGAAGAAGCGCTCATGCCGCTGCCGGCGCGCACGGGCGGCGTAGGGGGAGGCAATCCGCGCCAACGGCCCGCGCGCCGTTGGGTACACCTCGGAGGGCACTTGGGTCATCGGCATCGGAGGTAGCTGCGCGGCATCGTAGAATCAAGGTATAGATGGTGGCGCAGCCGGCGCAAGCCGGCTGGCCGAAACGGGGACTCGCGCCGAAGGCGCGTGTCACCCGGCTTCGGTCGGGCCCCTTTTTTTCAATCCAATGGCTTCGGAGCGGCAGATAACTGTAGGAGGCGTGCCGATCGGCGGCGGCGCCCCGGTCGTCGTGCAGACGATGACCAAGACCGAGACCGCCAACCTCGGGGCGACGATGGATCAGATCGTGAAGGTCGCCGAGGCCGGGGCCGACATCGTGCGCGTAGCCGTGCCCCGCGAGCAGGATGTCGAGGCGCTGCGCACGATCGTCGAGCGCTCGCCGATCCCGGTGATCGCCGACATCCACTTCAACCACACGCTGGCCTTGAAGGCGATCGAGGCCGGCGCGCACTGCGTGCGGATCAACCCCGGCAACATCGGCGGGCCCGAGAAGGTGGGGGAGGTCGTGGCGCTCGCGCGCAAGCGCGGAGTGCCGCTGCGGGTCGGCGTCAACTCCGGCTCGCTGCCCCGCCACCTGCGCCAGCTGGAGTACGACAACCCCGTCGAGGCGCTCGTCACGGCGGCGCTGGAGACCGTGGCGCTGATGGAGAGCCTCGACTTCTTCGACTTCAAGGTCTCCATGAAGTCCACCTCGGTACCCAACACGATCGCCTCCAACCGCCTGCTGGCGGAGAAGATCGCCTACCCGCTGCACCTCGGCGTGACCGAGGCCGGCACCAAGTGGTCGGGCTCGCTGAAGTCGGCCGTCGGGCTGGGCACGCTGCTCGCCGACGGGGTGGGCGACACGATCCGCATCTCGCTCTCCACCTTCCACGCCGAGGAGGAGGTCAAGGTCGCGTGGGAGATCCTCAAGGCGCTGAAGCTGCGCGAGCGCGGCCCCGACCTGATCGCCTGCCCCACCTGCGGGCGGCTGCAGTTCGACATGGACTCCGTCGTCGTCGAGGTCGAGCGGCGCCTGGAAGCGTACGAGGACCCGATCGAGGTCTCGGTGCTCGGCTGCGCGGTCAATGGCATCGGCGAGGCGCGTCACGCCGACTTCGGCATCACCGGCGCCAAAGACATGGGGATGATCTATTCCAAGGGCGAGCCTTTGAAGAAGGTTCCCACCGAGCAGCTGGTGGACGAGCTGTTCAAGGAGATCGACCGCTACTACGCCGCCGGCAAGACGGTGCAGCGCGACGAGCTCGCCGCCGCCGAGGCGCGCGAGTGGCTGGCCGCCAACGAGGACGCGACCGCGATGACGCCCGAGAAAATGGCTGCCCTGGAGGCGGCCGCGGCCGCGAACGACGAGGCGGCCGACGCGGTGCTCGAGTCGATGCTCACGCCGGCTGTGGGCAACGGCGGCTCCAGCGCGCCGCCCGCACTCGACGAGGCCGTCTCGCCGGTCGCCGGCCGGCGCTTCAGCCGCAACTGAGCGCCGGCCCTTTGGATCCGCTCAGCTTGCAGCTGAGAACCGCTCCGCGACCTTCGACCAATCCACGACGTTCCACCATGCGTCGAGGTAGTCGGGGCGGCGGTTCTGGTACTTGAGGTAGTAGGCGTGCTCCCACACGTCCACCCCCAGCAGCGGCGTCTTGCCGTCGGAGATCGGGTTGTCCTGGTTGGCGCTGCCCACCACCGCGAGGCCGCTGCCGTCGTGCACCAGCCACGACCAGCCCGAGCCGAACTGGTTGACGCCGGTTTCCTTGACCTTCGCCTGGAAGTCGGAGAACGAGCCGAACGTCGAGGCGATCGCGTCGGCCAGCGCGCCACCGGGCTCGCCGCCGCCGCCCGGACTCATGCTCTCCCAGAACAGCGTGTGGTTGTAGTGCCCGCCGCCGTTGTTTTTGACCGGGCCCTTCTTCTCGCCGAGGCTGTCGAGGTTCTCGAGGACCTCCTCGACCGGCTTGTCGGCCCACTCGGTGCCCTCGAGCGCGGCGTTGGCCTTGTCCACGTACGCCTGGTGGTGCTTGTCGTGATGGATTTCCATCGTCAGCTTGTCGATGTGCGGCTCCAGCGCGTCGTACGCGTAGGGGAGCGGCGGAACTGTGTAGGCCATCGGGGAGACTCCTTGTGGTTCTCGTGGTTGGCTCGATCGAAGATTGCCGGTCGCCCGCTGTTCTATCAGAGGCTGCCCGCTTGCCGGCGGCGCGAATCGTGAAATCGAGACGGTCCGTAGGATGTGGCCGCGATGACTCTCGTTACGACCCCGGCGACGTGCGGCCCATGACCCGCCTCTCCGAGTACCTGCTGCCCACCGAGAAGGAGGCCCCGGCCGACGCCGAGGCGATCTCGCACAAGCTGATGGTGCGCGCCGGGCTGGTGCGCCAGATGGGGGCCGGCATGTGGACGTGGCTGCCGGCCGGCTGGCGAGTGCACCAGCGCGTGGTGGCGATCGTCCGCGAGGAGATGGACGCGATCGGCACCCAGGAGATGCTGATGCCGGTGCTGCAGCCCTCCGAGCCATGGCAGAAGACCGGGCGCATCGACATCGAGGAGCTGTTCAAGCTCACCGACCGCAAGGGCTCAGAGCTGGTGCTGGCGATGACCCACGAGGAGGCCGTCACCTTCCATATCGCCCAGCTGGTGCGCTCCTACCGCGACCTGCCGCTCGCCGTCTACCACTTCCAGGTCAAGGAGCGCGACGAGCCCCGTCCCCGCGCCGGGGTGCTGCGCACGCGGGAGTTCGTGATGAAGGACGCCTACACCTTCGACCGCGATGCCGCCGGCTTGGATGTGAGCTACGACCGCCAGGTGGGCGCCTACGATCGCATCATGGAGCGCACCGGTTTGCGCTTCTACCGTGTGGAGGGCGATGTCGGGATGATGGGCGGCAGTGGCGCGCACGAGTACATGGCGCCGTGCGCGGCGGGGGAGGATCGCGTGGCGCTCGCAGAGGGCTACGCCGCCAACCTCGAGGTCGCGCTGCAGCACCCCGACATTCGCGAGATCGCGCCGCACCCCTTCGCCGGCGACCCCGCGGACGCCCCCGCCCAGACCACCGCCGATTCACCGCGCTACGCGCTGGGCGAGCAGCCGCTCACGATCGAGCCCGCGATCGAGATCGCCAACATCTTCAAGCTCGGCACCCGCTACAGCGAGCCCCTGGGGGCGCGCTACCTCGACGAGCACGGCGAAGAGCACGCGATCTGGATGGGCTGCTACGGGATCGGCCCGGCGCGGATCGTCGCCGCCGCGGTCGAGCAGTACGCCGACGAGCACGGCATCTCCTGGCCCCGGGCGCTCGCTCCCTTCGCCGTGCACCTCGTGGCCCTCGGCAAGCCCGGCACGCCCGAGCGCGAAGCCGCCGACGGGGTGTACGAGACGCTGCGGGCGGGTGGCGTGGAGGTGCTCTACGACGACCGCGACGCATCCGCCGGGGAGAAGTTCGCCGACGCCGAGCTGCTCGGCTGCCCGCTGCGTCTCTCGATCGGACGCCGCTCGCTGGAGTCGGGCGAGATCGAGGTGCAGCTGCGCCGCGGCCGCCAGAGCGCCCCTGGCCTGCCCTTGGCCGCCGGGCCGGAGGCGCTGCTGCGGGCGGTGGACCAGCTGTGCCAGGCGCTCCCCTAGAGAGAGCCGGGGCGAGGACTGCAACATGGCCAACGGCACATCCGGAGCTCACGCGGATGAGGGTGGGCGCCGCCCCCGCCTGACCGTCCGTCGCCTGGTGGGCCTCGACCGCTCCGGCCCACCGCCACCCCAGACCGCCGCCGGGCAGCCGCTGCGGCCGTGGACGGTGCCCAACGCGATCGGTTTCCTGCGGCTGGCGCTGATTCCGGTGTTCCTGGTGGTGGCGCTCTCGACGGCGGACGGCACCGGCGCGCTGCCCGCCACGCTGTTCGCCGTGATCGGCTGGGGGGACTACGCCGACGGGATCGCCGCACGCGTGACCCGCCAGTACAGTCGCCTGGGGGCATTGATGGATCCCCTCACCGACCGCCTGTTGGCGATCTCCGGGGTGGTGGTGTGCTGGCATTTCGTGCTGCTGCCCCGCTGGGCGCTGGCGGTGCTGGTGGCGCGCGAGCTGGCGATGCTCGCGCTCGGCCGCTACGGGCTCTCGCGCGGCGTCGAGCTGCGCATCAACTGGCCTGGCCGCCTTTCGGTGGCACCGCTGATGGGCGGCTTCTTCTTCGCGATGGTCGGGCTCGAAGGGCTCGGGGCGATTCTGCTCTACATCGGCCTGGCTCTGTCGCTCGCCGCCACGGCGCTGTACGTGAGGGACGGCGCGGCCCAGCTCAAATGCAAGACCTCAACCTCAACTTGACGCTTCGGTATAGTGACCGAAGAACTATCGACGAACAAAAAGGCCGCGAGAGGAGCACAGAACCAGCATGGACACGTTTCCCGACCTAGGTGCCCTCACGGACGCCGAGCTGAAGAGCCTGATCCGCGAGCTGACCGACGAGGAGACCGACATCTCCTACCGGCGGCGCATTCTGCACGGCAAGATCGACATCCTGCGCGCCGAGCTGGTCAACCGCCTGCAGCACAAGCACGACAATGGCGAGCAGCTGATCACCGGAGCGGACGTGGAGCAGCTCAGCGAGATCCTCGCCGGTCGAACCGGGGATGCGAGTCAAGGGCGAGTGTCCCCCGGGCTCGGCCGATCGAACGCTCGTCAGGGCGAGCCGCAGAGCGACGTCTGAGGTAACAACGGGATGGCGACGATCTGTCCCGAGTGTGGGTCCGCCAATGGCGAGGGCGCCAACTTCTGCCAACGCTGCGGCGCCTCGCTGCGCGCGGAGACGAGCGAAGGCGCGGGCGATTCGGTCACCGCCACCTATCGCATAGACGAGAGCGGCGAGCTCGTGCCGGTCGAGCTCGACGAGGTCACCGCGCGAGGCCCGGCGCTGGTGGTGAGAGCCGGCGGCGGTCGCGTGGGCGAGAGCTTCCCGATCGAGGGCGAGCGAATGAGCATCGGCCGCCGCCCCGACAGCGCCGTGTTCCTCGATGACATCACCGTCTCGCGCGACCACGCGCTGCTGATCAGGCGCGGCGACGATTGGCACCTCGACGACTGCGGCTCGCTGAACGGCACCTACGTCAACCGCGAGCGGATCGAGTCCCACCGCCTCGAAGAGGGCGATGAGCTGCAGATCGGCAAGTACAAGCTGAGCTACCACGCACGCTGATGGCCACCACCGCGACCACCGCCTCCGCTTCGACAGCCCCCGCCACAGCGTTGCCAGGGGCGGGCAGGGAGGTGGCGCCAAACCAGAAGCCCTACACGATCGGCGCGGTGTGCAAGGCGCTGGCCCAGGAGTTCCCCGACATCTCGATCTCCAAGATTCGCTATCTGGAGGACCAGAAGCTGCTCAACCCGCGACGCACACCTGGCGGCTACCGCCTCTACAGCCAGGGCGACGTGGCGCGGCTGCGCACGATCTTGCGGATGCAGCGCGACGAGTTCCTGCCGCTGCGGGTGATTCGCCAGGAGTTGGCCGCCGGGCGCAGCGACGAGACGCCGGCGCCCGGCTTCGACGGTGACCCGACCAGCCCCGTCCCCGCGGCACGTGGCGGCGGTCAGGGGGCAGGCGGGCAGCCATTCCTGGCGCGCCGGCGGCGCGCCAGCGTGAGCGTGCGCGATGAGAGCGGCGCGCTGTATACGCTCGAGGAAGTGCTGGATGAGACCCAGGCCGACGCGAAGCTGGTGCGCGAGCTGGAGGAGTATGGGGTCGTCAAAGGCGAGCAGCGCGGCGGGCAGCGCTACTACGACGAAACCGAGCGCGAGATCATCGCCGCCGTGTCGGAACTGGCGCGCTACGGGGTGGGGGGTCGCAACCTGCGCGTGTTCCGCACCTCCGCCGACCGCGAGGCCGGCCTGCTGCAGCAGATCCTCGCCCCCGCTCTGCGCTCGCGCAACCCCAAGCGCCGCAAGGAGGCGCTGGAGGCGCTCGAGAACCTCGCCGCGGTCACCTCGCACCTGCGCCATCTGCTGCTGGTGCGCGACCTGCGCAAGATCGCGGGCTGAGGCGGCGCCTCGCGGCCCGCCGGCGTCGCGCCGTAGGCTTCGAGAGGCATGCCGACCACCGCACGTACCCGCACCCTCGACGCGCCCGCCGGCGAGGTGTGGGAGCTGATCGCCGACCCCAACCACCTGCCGCGATGGTGGCCGCGGGTGACGCGCGTGGAGGGCGTCGAGCGGGACGCCTTCACGAAGGTGTTCGCCAGCCGCAATGGCAGACTGGTGCGCGCGGACTTCCACGTGAAGGCGGACGAGCAGGCGCTGACGCTGCACTGGGAGCAACAGGTGGACGACACGCCATTCGCGCGGGTGCTGTCGGCTGCGCGCACCGAGCTGCGCCTGGAGCCCGCCGGCGCCAGCACGAAGGTGACGATCGAGCTGCGCCAGAAGCTGCGCGGATTGTTCACCAACATCGGCGCCAGACGCGTGCGCCGCGCGGCCGGCAACGTGCTCGACGAGGCGCTCGACGGTTTGGAGCGGATCTTTGGCTGCTAAGAGGGTGGCGCAGGCCACCTCGGGCCGGGGAGTCGCATCCCGCCCACCGCTCGCTCCGGGAACCCCAACAATGCGGTGGTGGGGATGGGGGGATCCCGCGCATGCGCCGGCGGTGGGGCCGGCGATGCTGCGGCTGTTGCGGGAGATGGTGGGGACCTCGCCCAATCCCCGCCCACCGGTGGCGCTCGCGCGTGTGCAATTGCCCCCCGCGCAGCTGCCAGAGGCCGCCCGCGCGGAGCTGCATACGCTGCTCGGCGGCGACGCCGTGCGCGACGATCACGCCGAACGCGTCGCGCACGCCGCCGGCAGGGGCTACCCCGACCTCGTGCGCCTGCGTGCGGGCGAGCTCCCGGAGGCACCCGACGCCGTGCTCTACCCGAGCAGCGCCCGGCAGCTGAGGGCGCTGATGGCGCTGTGCGTGAAGCGCTCGATCGCGGTGGTGCCGTTCGGCGGGGGCACGAGCGTGGTGGGCGGCGTGGCGCCGCTGCGGGGCGAGCACGCGGCGGTGGTGGCGCTGGACATGGGCGACCTCGCCGAGCTCATCGACATCGACGCCGAGTCGCGCGTGGCAACCGCCCAGGCGGGAATGCGCGCGCCCGCGCTCGAGCGACACCTGACGGCACGGGGCCTGACGCTCGGGCACTTCCCGCAGTCCTTCGAGTATGTCTCGCTCGGGGGCTGCGCGGCGAGCGGCGGTGCCGGACAGGCATCCACCGGGTATGGGCGCTTCGAGGAGCTGGTGGTCGGGGTGCGCCTCACCGCGCCCGCGGGCGAGATCGAGCTCCCAGCGCGGCCGGCGAGCGCGGCGGGACCGGATCTGCGCAAGCTCCTGGTCGGCTCGGAGGGCACGCTGGGGGTGATCGGCGAGCTCGATCTGCGCGTGCGCCCGGCGCCGCGGGAGCGCTGCTACGAGGGCGCCTTCTTCGCGGACTTCCCCTCGGGCGTGAGCGCTCTGCGGGCACTCGCGCAGGAGCACGCGGCGCCGGCGGTGACGCGGCTGTCCGACGAGGCGGAGACGCGGATGTCGTTCGCCCAGGCGCGGGCGGCCGCCGGGGCGGGGCGAGCGGAGGGCGTGGAAAGCATCCACGGCGCGTTGCAGGCACGCGCGAAGAGTCGCGCCGGTCGGGCCTACCTGCGCGCGCGCGGCTACGGCGAGGGATGTCTGGCGATCCTCGGCTTCGAGGGCACCCAAGCGGAGGTGGAGCGCGGCAGAGCACGAGCGCATGAGCTGGTGCGCAGCCACGGCGGCCTGCCGGTGGGGCGCTCGCCGGGGGAAGCGTGGCGCAGGCAGCGCTTCACGGCACCCTATCTGCGCGATGAGCTGCTCACCCACGGCGTGATGGTCGAGACGCTGGAGACCGCGACGCGGTGGTCGAACGTGGGGCGGTTGCACCGCGAGACGTGCAGCGCGATCGAGCGAGCGCTGCGGGCCCAGGGAACCGAGGGCGTGGCGATGTGCCACGTCTCGCACCTCTACGAGACGGGCGCCTCGCTGTACTTCACGCTGCTGGCGCGCCAGCGCGAGGGCACGGAGATCGAGCAGTGGCAGGCGGTCAAGCGCGCTGCGGGCGACGCGATCGCCGGCCACGGCGGCACGATCACCCACCATCACGGCGTCGGGCGCGACCACCTCCCGTGGATGGAGCGCGAGCTGGGCACGCAGGGCGTGGAGGCGCTGCGCGCCCTCAAGCGTCAGCTCGACCCAGCGGGGATCATGAACCCGGGGAAGCTGTTGCCTACCGCAGCTTGAAAGCCCCACTCAGCACGATCGGACCTGGCTGCTTGGGTCGTTCTTCGTGCTCTTCGGTGAGGATGATCGTGGCGTAGTGGGCAGCGTTGGCGGGCAAGGCCTGCGCCGCTTTGAGGGTCCCCTTGGAGCTCACCGTAGTGCCGCCGCCGAGGAAGTAGGCGTCGGTGGGCGTGTTGTACAGCCACGCCGCGTAGTGGAAGCCGCTGGTAGGGGGCAGGTGTTCGGCGGCGAGGATGAAGGCGTGTTCGTCGCCCTCGGCGATCACCTCGACCAGCCCCAACGCCTTGCTGGTGGTGTCGGGAGGCGTGAGCGGAAGCGTTGCCGTGAGATGCGGCGCGGCGGCTTTGCCGGAGCCGGATTTGCCCGCCCCGGATTTGCCCGAGGTCGTGCTCGAGGTCGTGCTCGGAGTAGTTGTTGCGGTGGATGTCGAGCCACTGGATTCGCTCGGCGTCGAGGAGGTGGTGGCGGAGCTCGGGGAGGAGCCGCCACCGAGGCCCACGATCAGCGCCACGGCGACGACCACGACCACGACCAGCCCACCGAGCAGCAGCGCGCCGCCGCGCCGCGAGCTGGAGGGCTGTTTCGCGCCGCCCTCGGGCCCAACGACGCCGGCAGGCGCGGGCGGGTGGGTGCTCGCCGTGGGAATAGTCTCGGGCTCCGGCGTCGCCCCGTTCGCGATCGGCCCTCCCGGCATGGATCCTCCCGCGGGGATCTCCGGCAGCCGGTCACTCGAGAGCGGGGCGAGCTCTCCCGCGAGCGCTTGCGCCCACGAGCGAGCGTCGGCGGAGCTCTCCAGATAGGCGACCGTTGCCGACCGCCCCGCCGGCGGTGCCTGTCCGAGCAGGTACTCGCCCACCTGCTCACGTTGCGCGGCGCTCAGCTCGCGCGCCTGGCGTGGGGCGAGCAGCGCGAGCGCCGCGTGCGCACGGTCGTGCACCGCCCGCTCTTCGATGCTCAGCATCGTGGCGATCTCGCCGTAGCGCCGGTGTCTGCCCACGAGCAGTGAGAGCACTGCCCGCAGATCTGGTGGTAGGTCCTCGATGCGACTCATCGGCGATTCGTAGGCTATCGTGGCGCCGCAATGGGCACCCCCAGCGCCGAGGAGATCAACGAGGTGCTGCAAGGGTTCGACCGCTTGTACGGCCTGCGGCTGCTCGAGGTGTCCGCCGAGAAGGTGCGCGCCCAGGTGCAGGTCCGCGACGAGCTGAGGCAGCCGGCAGGTCTCGTGCACGGTGGCGTGTACGCCTCGATCGCCGAGACGATGGCCTCGTTGGCGACCGGGATGTCGGTGCTCCCAGAGGGCTCGGTGGCGATGGGCCTCTCCAACAGCACGAGCTTCCTGCGGCCAATCACCGCGGGCGCGGTGCATGCGCGTGCCACGCGTCTGCACAGGGGCCGCACCACGTGGGTGTGGGATGTGCATTTCAGCGACGACGCCGGCAAGCTGTGCGCGGTGACGCGCATGACGATCGCCGTGCGCCCGCTGCCGCAGACGCCGCCGTCTATTTCTTGAGAAGCTGGCCCGCGGGGCCGACCCCGGCGGGCGCGATCGCCGGCTGCTGGGAGGGCAGCGGCCGTTCGCCGTAGCCGGTGTCGGGCAGTGGCGGCGCGAGCGGGGCCCCCGGGAGATCCGACTGCGAGAGCGGGGTCCGGCCGCCAGCATGCCCGTCGCCGGCCGTGCCACCCGCCGGCGCGTTGATCCTCACCATCGCCTCGGCCGCGGCACGAGCGAGTGTCGGTCGGTCGGCATAGAGGTCCACCACCACGCTGCCGGTCGCCAGCGCCAGCGCCTTGCCGCCAAGCGCGGAGCGGCCTTGCACGCCCCTGATCGATACCGTGCCCTGCGCGGCGCCACCGCCCGGCAGGAAGCTGTTGTCGGGCGAGGTGACGATCTGCAGGGGAGTCACGCATACGATCTCGCCTCCAATCAGGCAGTTGCCATACTGGATTTCGTAGGCCCCGCTTGGGTCGCGGCCCACGTTGGTGATCGGCAGTCCTTCGAAGGTGCCCCCGAGCCAGTAGACCGGGAAGCCTTCCTCTATCACCAGCGCCTCCAGCGCGCTCGGCGGGGTCGGCTGATCCTGGACGGTGTTGGCGCAGGCGCTCAGCCCGAGCGCGCCGAGCACGAGCAGCGCAAGCGCGGCGACGGGGCGGGCTCTCACGATCATCGGTACCAGTTGGTGATCGGCATGCGCCGGTCGCGGCCGAAGGCGCGAGTGGTGATCTTGATCCCGGGGGGCGCCTGGCGGCGCTTGTACTCGGCTAGATCGACGAGGCGGATCGTGTGGTCCACCTCCTCGGTTGGCAGTCCTTCGGCGATCAGCTGCTCGCGACCGTGGTCGAGCTCGATGTATCCGTGCAGGATCCGGTCGAGCAGCTCGTACGGGGGCAATGAGTCCTCGTCGCGCTGGTTCTCGCGCAGCTCCGCCGAGGGGGCGCGGGCGATGATCGACCGGGGGATTGGCGCGGCCACGCGTTCGCCGCTCTCGCTAGGACCGCCGAACGATGGCCCCAGGTGCGCACCGGCCGGTGAGTTGCGCCACTCGCACAGCCTGTAGACGAGCGTCTTGGGAACGTCCTTGATCACCGCAAAGCCGCCGGCGAGGTCGCCGTAGAGGGTGGTGTAGCCGACCGACATCTCCGACTTGTTGCCAGTGGTGAGTACCAGCCAGCCAAACTTGTTGGAGAGCGCCATCAAGAGGTTGCCGCGGATTCGGGCCTGCAGGTTCTCCTCGGTGAGATCTGCCTCCCTGCCGGCGAGCTCCTCGCGCAGCGTCGCCGCATAGGCCTCCATCGGCGCGGCGATCGGCAGCTCGTGGGTGCGCACACCGAGCGCGGCGCCGAGCGCGCGCGCGTCGTCCTGGGTCGCCGCCGAGGAGTAAGGGGAGGGCATGATCGCCACGCTCACCCGCTCGGAGCCGAGTGTGTCCACGGCCAGACAGCCGACCAGCGCGGAGTCGATCCCACCGGAGAGGCCGAGCACCACGTGCTGGAAGCGGTTCTTCTGCACGTAGTCGTGCAGACCGAGGCACAGCGCCGCGTAGATCTCCGCCTCCGGGGGGGCGAGCAGCGTTGTCAACCCCTGCGGCGGTGCATCGACCGCGGCTATGTGGTGCCTCTCCGGCGTGTCGGCCGACCCTTCCTGCTCCTGCGGAGCGACACGACCGAGATCGAGCTCGCACACCAGCAGATCCTCCTCGAACTGCGCTGCACGAGCGATCGTCGCGCCGGCGGGGTCGAGGACGAAGGAGTGCCCGTCGAACACGAGCTCATCCTGGCCGCCGACCAGCGCGCAGAAGGCGACATGTGCCCGGCACTCGCGGGCGCGCTGCGCAAAGAGATGCTCACGCTCCAGGCCCTTGCCGGCGTGGTAGGGAGAGGCGGAGATGTTGACGATCAGCCGTGCGCCCGCTGCGGCCTCTTCGGGGACAGGATCCCCGCCCACCCCCGGCCGCCACATGTCCTCGCACACCGTCAACCCGACGGGTTGCCCGTCGATTTCGATCACCGCGCCCGTACGTCCGGCTGCGAAGTAGCGCTGCTCGTCGAAGACACCGTAGTTGGGGAGATGCACCTTGCGGTACACCGAGCGCACGCCGCCGTCGGCGAGCACCGCCGCCGCGTTGTGGACGCGTGGCGTCTGGGGTGTGCCCACGAACTCCTCGTTCTCCTGCTCTACCACTGCCGCTTCGGTCTGTGCTCTGTTCTGGTCCCGCTCCGCGTCTCCTGTCCACTCCGGGTACCCCACCACGGCGACGATTCCCTCGACGCCTGCTGCCAGCTCGCGCAGCGCGGCAGCGGTGTCCTGCAGGAAGTGCTCGCGCAGCAGCAGATCCTCGGGCGGGTAGCCGGTGAGCGCGAGCTCTGGGAACAGCACGAGCTGCGCGCCCTGCGCCCGCGCGGCGGCGACGCCCGCCCGAATGCGCTGCGCATTGCCGGCGATGTCGCCGACGGTGGCGTTCATCTGGCAGAGCGCCAGGCGCACTATTGCTTGGCGGCGGCCCGACCGGCGGTGCGGGTGCGGCCACCGCTCTTGCCCGCACGGCCATTGGCGCCGGCACCACCCGAGGTCGCCGACGCGGTCGCCTTGCCATCGGGCGCGGCGCGTGGTGCGTTCCGCTTTGCGGCAGCCCGCTTGGCGGGGCTCCGGCTGGCTTTCGGGAGATTGGCTGCGCGCGCGAGCCGGCGAATCGCGCGCTCGAGCTCCTGCGCGATCAGGTCGAGGTCGGGGAGCGCGTCGTAGTCGCCGAGCAGGCCGAAGCCGAGGTGGCCGTTGTAGCTCATCACCGCGATCCCGAGAGCCTGGCGGCGGGCGAGCGGCACCACCGGGTAAAGCGAACGCAGGCGGCGCCCGAGCAGGTAGAGCGGGAACTGGGGGCCGGGCACGTTGGTGACGACCAGGTTGAAGTAGCGCTGGCGGGCCTGCAGGCGCGCGGCCTGGCTGAGGATCGTCGGCGGTGCGAAGCCGGCGAGATTGGTGAGCACTTGAGCGCCGACGGCCTGGCCGGAGTGCTTGAGATCGTCCATCGCCACGCGGATCTGCTCGTAGCACTCGGCGGGGTCCTCGATGCCGACCGGCAGGGGGGCCCACATCGCCGCCACGCGATTGCCGAGCGCGCCGCGCTCGACGTCGGCGCGCACCGAGACGGGCACCATTGCCTTCAGCACCAACCCCTCGGTCGGCTGGTCGTGCGCGCGCAGCCAGCGGCCGAGCGCGAGGCTGACGGCGGCCAGTACCACGTCGTTGAGGGTCCCCCCGAGCGAGTCCTTGATTGCCTTGAAGCGCGGGAGGTCGGCGTCGACCCAGGTGTAGCGGCGGTGAGGCCCGATATCGACGTTCAACGGCGAGGGGGGAGCGGGCGCGTTGATCCCCGCCAGCGTGGTGGCACCGACGTTGGCGAGCCCGTCGCGCAGCTGCGCCAGCGCGCGCAGCGGACGGCGCACGACCCGTCTGGCGCCACGCGCCATCTCCCCGGGCACTGTCGTGCGCTCCAGCAGCGCCTCGCCGAGCAGCTTGGCCGAGCCCGGCAGCGGCCGCGGGCTCCACGGTGGAGGATTGGATGCCCGCCTACCCTGATCGGATGCCAGCTCACCGTGGGGATCGGATGCCCGCCCACCCCGCGGCTCGGGCGCGGCGTCGAACAGCACCGTGGTTATGTCCACCCCGGAGATCCCATCCACCAGCGCGTGGTGGGTCTTGGCGATCAGCGCGAAGCGCCGCCCCGCCATCCGCTCCACCAGCCAGATCTCCCACAGCGGCTTGGAGCGGTCGAGGCGCTGGGAGAAGAGCCGCCCGGCGAGCCGCTTGAGCGCCGCCTCGTCGCCCGGCCGCGGCAGCGCAGTGTGGCGGATGTGGTAATGCGGATTGAAGTGGGGATCGTCGGTCCACACCGGACGGCCCTGATCGAGCGGCACGTACGCCAGGCGCTGGCGGTAGCGCGGCACGAGGTGCAGGCGGCTCTGCACGTGCTCGACGAGCTCCTTCGGCGTCGGCGCGCGACCTTCGAAGATCATCACCGACGCCACGTGCATGTGCGCGGTGGAGTGATCCTCCAGGTGCAGGAAGGCGGTGTCGAGGCCGGTGAGGCGGTCGGGATTTGCCATCTGGGGTGATTGTCCCTGCTGGAAGGCCCCCCGTCAAACGCGGGGTGGGAAAAATGCCTCGGTACGGGCGCCAACCATCCCGAGGGGAGTGCGTAAAAAACCCGTGTCTTGGACTTACGGCGCCCTTGCGCGAGCTGCATGTGTGAGCAAACGCACACTAAGGCGGGCTCTCGCCGCTCTATCGTGCCCCGCTTGACTCAGCCGAGTCGCCTCCGTCGTTGGAGGCGAGCGGGGGACCCACTGCCGGATCGTGAGAGGACGGTCTGGATGGGGCGAATCGGCCGCTGATGCAGCCGTAACGCCTTCGCCGGCGCACGCCATCGTGCGCGGGCGGCGCGTGAGCCCGACAGCTAACCCCGTAGGCGGTGACCAAGGAGGACCCATATGTACGTACCCGCCACGCCTGCGCTGACGGTGACGGCACTGCCGCCCAACGCGATCGCCGCGGAGGAAGCCGCCCAGCCGCCTGTGACCGTCGCGCCACAGCCGACGCGCCTGCACATCCGGAGCGCTCTATTGAATGTGCTCGACGGACGCACCGCGTCGGTCGCGGGCTCGCTGCGCGTTACGGCTCGGAGGGACACCTCGCAGCCAGAGGTCGCGGCGCACACCGTCGTCCTGCAGGCGCGCGAGCGCCACGGCTGGCGGACGATCGCCGCCGCGCGAACCGGCGCACATGGACGCTTTCGGCTGCGCCATCGAGCCGATCGCATCGGCAGCGAGCGGCTGCGGGTGCGCTTCGCGGGCGCCCCGGGGGAGGATGGCTCCGAGCGCGCCATGGGCCGGCTCAACGTCTATCGCCTCGCCGAGGCATCGTGGTACGGCGGCGAAGGCAGTCTTGCCTGCGGCGGCTGGCTGACGAGCGCCACGATGGGCGTCGCGAACAAGACGCTGCCGTGCGGCACGCTCGTCACGCTGCGCTACGACGGGCGCACGGTGCGCGTGCCGGTGGTGGACCGCGGCCCCTACGTGGCCGGTCGCGAATACGACCTCACCGAAGCGACCAAGCGAGCGCTCGGCTTCGAAGGCGTGGGGGAGGTGTGGGCGACCAGCTGAGGTGATACGCCCCGGTAGAGTGCCAATGCGCACGATGAGCGAGCAAGTTCCCTACGCCAACTACCAGTACGAGATCTACCTGCGCGGGCTGGGCGGGCAACGCCCCGCGCGGCCACTGGACTGGCGGCGACTGGAGCGCGACGCCTACCGGCTGCTGGCGGACGGCCCGCGCGGCTACATCGCCGGCGGGGCGGGGCGCGGCAAGACGATGCGCGCCAACCGCGAGGCGTTCGACCATTGGCGGATCGCGCCACGGATGCTGCGCGACGTCTCCCAGCGCACGCTCGCGCGCACCCTGCTGGGGACGGAGCTGCCGGCACCGGTGCTGCTGGCGCCGATCGGTGTCCAGACGCTCGCCCACGCCGAGGGGGAGCTGGCGATGGCGCGCGCCGCAGCGGAGGTGGGGGTGCCGTTCGTGGCGAGCACTGCCGCCTCGCACACGATCGAGCAGATCGCAGAGGCCGCCGGGGAGCTACCGCGCTGGTATCAGCTCTACTGGCCGCGCGACCGCGAGCTGGCGCGCAGCTTCGTGGAGCGCGCCGAGCGCGCCGGCTACAGCGCGATCGTACTGACGCTCGACACCTGGATGCTGGGCTGGCGCCCGGCCGACCTCACCAATGGCTTCCTGCCATTCCTGTGGGGCGAGGGCAACCGCAACTACCTGGAGGACCCTGTCTTCCGTGCTGCGCTGCCGGCCCCGCCCGAGGAGAACATGCAGGCCGCGATCGGCCACTGGGCGTGGCAGTTCGCCAACCCGGCGATCACTTGGAAGGATCTTGCGTTCCTGCGCGAGTGCACCGAGCTGCCGATCGTGCTGAAGGGCATCCTGCACCCCGACGACGCCCACCTCGCGGTCGAGCACGGGGTGCAGGGCGTGCTCGTATCGAACCACGGCGGGCGCCAGGTGGATGGCGCCGTCGGCGCGCTCGACGCCCTGCCTGCGGTGGTCGCGGCCGTGGAAGGCCGCTGCGAGGTGCTCTTCGACAGCGGCATCCGCAGCGGCTCGGACGCGCTGAAGGCGCTCGCGCTCGGCGCTAGCGCGGTGCTGCTCGGCCGCCCCTACATGTGGGGTATGGCGCTGGGCGGCGCCACGGGCGTGGTCGAGGTGCTGCGCTCGTTCCTCGCCGACCTCGACCTCGCGATGGCGCTCAGCGGGTATGCGTCGATCGACGAGGTCGGTCCCGACGCGCTGGTCGAGCAGCGCCGCTAGAACGCGGTAGACGCTTCGAGGCCCCGCCGGGTGGGGCGCTAGATTCGCCCGAGAGTGTCCGCCGAGTCCTCCGAACTGAGCACGGCCCACATCGACTGCGATGCTTTTGCAACTGCGCTGCTATAGAGCGGTGCTCGGGCGGCGAGGCCGCATACGATACGACCGCCTTGGTCCGCACAATGCCTGGCGTGCCGCTGCCGGAGCGTGAAGCGCTGAGGGGAATCGCCGAGCGGCGGCGTAGTGGCGCGCCGTTCGACGGCGCTGAGCTGGCGAGACGTATCGATGAGCTGGGCGATATGCCCCTTTCAACGGCGTCGCGACACGACGCCTTCGCGGAGCTGTATGCCGCATACACGCCGTCGGGGTTTCGGCTGATGCCGTTCCCGGACGACTCAGCGGTCTATGTGGGTGACCATCGGGTGTTCGTGCGAGCGGTCATCGCCGACGACGCGGAGCGGCAGGTGGTTGGGGAGATCGAGCGCGACGTGATCCTCGATCGGGGTGTCGTCCGTCACGAGCTCCTCAAGGTGCAGGACGCATACCGGGGCCGCGGCGTCAGTCTCGTGTTGCTCGGCCAGGCGTTGCCGATCTATCGTCAACTTGGCTTGAGAGCCGTCGCGCTGCACGCTGCGCTCGAGACAGGCCGCTGGCATTGGGCGCGTCTCGGCTTCGACTTCGCCACGCCGATCGAGCGTGCGATAGCGCTTGGGTGGGGCGCGCTCGCACTCGCCGGCCTTGGTCGCGAGCCGATCGACCCGGATGCCCCCGCAAGGCGCCTTGCGCAGCTCGGTACCGGCTCGCCACAGGACGAGGCGAGCATGGTTGACGTGTGGGGCGGAGTTCAGGCTGAGCTTGCGCGCTGGCGGGGCGACCCAGACCGCCGCAGGGCCGCGGACGAGCTGGCGCAGGAGTGGGATCGACGCGCGCTGGCCGAGTCCGCGAATCGGTTCACGACTTTTGATCCTGAGCGGATCGCGTTGCTCGCTGCTCGCAACGGGCTCGACGTCTCGGATCGGATCGCGCTCGGCAAGGCGATCATGCTTGCCGGCCCCGATTGGGAAGGAGTATTCGATCTGGCCGACCAGGCGTCGCAGAACGCGTTTGAGCGCGAGCTCAGCCGATATTTCGCGTCGCGACCTTAGCCGGTGGTATAAACCTCCAGTGGTGGTAGACTACACCGGGAAAGGAGGTCTCGATGAAGCGCGATCTTAATATTGATGCGTTCTTCGGAGCGCTCGAGTCCAAGAAGAGCGAGCTGGGCATCAGCTGGCGCGGGCTCGCCGCAGAGCTTGAGCTGCCGGACCACACGGTGTTCACGCGCATGTCCCGCGGGCAGACGCCCGATGTGGACACCCTGCTGACGCTGTCTGCTTGGCTTGGGGTGCCGCTCGAAACATACACACGGGGGGAGGTCGTTGCGCCCGACAGCCGCTCGCAGACGCTCGAGTCGATCCGAAGCTTCCTGCGCGCGGACGAGACATTGAGTGATGAGAGCGCCGACGCGATCACATCAGTGCTGCGGGCGGCCTACGATCAGCTGGCACAGCCTCCGGAGGTCGTCGCGGCCGAGCCGGAACTCACCGCCGCCAGATAGGAAGGGGAGGAGGGGAGCGAAGGTGCGGGCGCGACACTGGGGCGCGCATCTCAAAAGCCCTCGAAGGGCAAAGCCGCGTGGCAGGCCATGAGCCCCTGACGCCTGCGCTTCGCTCAGTCAGTCGCCCGCACCCGTGCGAACTCTTCCACAAACAGCGCTGGTTAGCACGCAGGCTCTTGCCCGGCATTGACCGAGGCTCCTACGTCGGCTCTCTTCACGTTCTTGGCGCTGTGAGCTGTGCTTTGCCGACAGCGAGCAGCCCGATCGGGCTGCTCGCTCGCCGCTCGCTGACGCTCACGACTCCCGCTGCCGGCGTACAGCACAAAGCCAAAACAGACTAGATGCACGCCCCTGTGGGGGCTGTGCGTGCGCTGTGCAAGTTCGTTGGCCGCTTTCGGGGGTTGGCGGTCAGTACCGGGTGTGATGACTGCTGCGAGTATTGGTGCCGCGAAGGCCGGTGGGTATGCGCGCTATCTGGAGTCAAAGACGGTTGTGCCCGAGCGCGGGGATTACTACCTGACCCCGGATGGGGAGATGAGCCAGGCGCCTGGCCGGTGGCTCACGTCGCCGGAGACGCTCGCGCGGTTGGGTATCGAGGGCAGCGCGGTCGAGGGCCGGGACTTCATCGCTTTGATGGAGGGCCGCCATCCCCGCACGGGTGGGTGGCTGCGGCCCGAGGGCGCGGGCGGTGGTCGGGGTGGTGGGATTGACTTGACGTTCAGCGCGCCGAAGTCGGTCTCGGCGGTGTGGGCGCTCGGCGGGGAGGCCCAGCGTCGGGACATGGAGGCTGCGCACGCTGCGGCGGTGAGTGAGGCGATGGCGCACCTGACGGAGACGGTGCCCACCGTGCGGCGTCGCTATAGCGGGCAGGTGGTGGAGGAGCCGGCGCGGGAGGTGGTGGCGGCGGAGTACCGGCACACCACCGCTCGCGGTGTCCTTGAAGGGGACGCGCCGGACCCGCAGTTGCATAGCCATGTCGTGATCACGAGCGCGGTGCGGGATGACGGGCGGATCGTCGCTGTCGCTTCACGGCCGGTGTTCCGAGCGGCGCGGGAGGTGGGCGCGTTCTATCGCTCCGCGCTTGCGCACCAGCTCTCCGAGCGGGGTTATGCGATTGAGGCGGGGACTGGCAAGCAGGGCCGCTACTTCGAGATCGCCGGGGTTCCCCAGGGGCTGTTGGAGGCGTTCTCTGCTCGTAGCCGCGAGGTCGCGAGGGCCGCGGAGCGCTTCCGCGCGAAGTGGGGCAGGGCACCGGAGCGTGGGGAGCTGCGCCGGCTGAAGCTGGAGAACCGCAAGGCGAAGGTGCTCGTCATCCGCAGTGACCTACACGCTGTCTGGAACGAGACCGCGGCCCGCTTTGGCTTCACGGGAGATGAGCCCGTTCGGCTGCTGGGAGGGGCTCGTGGGTCGCGGCCGGAGCGTGCCCTTTCAGATCGCGTCGAGGAGCGTCTGACCGAGCGCGCCGCGACGTTCGAGCCAGGCGAGTTCCGAGCCGTACTGCTCGAGCAGTCCGTCGGCGAGCTCGCACCCCGCGAGGCGCTCGCGTTCTCGCGGGCGATGATCGCCGAGCGCCGCGTCCTCCCGCTGGAGGGTGGGTTGATGACGACGCTCGCGGTGCGCGCCCGTGAGCAGGCGATCGAGCGTCGCTTCACTAGCCTCGCTCAGAGCGCCGACCGGGACGTCGGCGTGGTCGCACGCGAGATCGCAAGCGACACGGTCGCCGAGCGGATCGGCGGGCATTTGAGCGACGAGCAGGCCCACGCGCTTCAGGTCATCACGGGCCCGGAGCGCGGCGCCGTCCTCGTCGGGCCGGCGGGGACGGGGAAGGGTGTCGTGATCGACGCGGCCGCGCGTGCGGAGCAGCTCGCGGGGCATCAGACGCTGGGTGTCGCCGTGTCCTGGTCGACCGCCGAGCGTCTCGGACGGGACAGCCACGCGCTCTCCGGGCAGACACTCAGCGTTGACGCGCTCATCTCGCGTGTGGAGCACGGCCACCTCAGCGTCGATGCGGATACGACGATCTACTTCGACGAGGCCGGGATGGCCGACACCAACCGGCTCAACCGGCTCACAGAGATGGTCGAGCGAACCGGGGCAAAGCTCGTCGCGATCGGCGACGCCGCGCAGCTGCCCTCGATCGGCGCGGGCGGCATGTTCGACCGGCTCGCCGAGATCGCGCCCAGCGCGGAGCTCTCGGACATCCGCCGGACGTTGGACCCCCACGAACAGCGCGCGTGGGCAGACCTGCGTGCCGGTAGATCCGACAGGGCGATGGCGCACTACCACTCACGCGGACAACTACACATGGCCGACACCCGCGATCAGGCTGTCGAGCACGCGGTGCAGAGCTGGGCGAAGCTCACCGAGAACCACCCGATCGGCGAGGTCGCGTTGATCTCTGATGCCTCGAACCAGGAGATCCATCGTCTCAATGCCCGCGCACAGCACTACCGCGCACAACGAGGCGAGCTCGGCGAGCTGGAGGCCGAGGTGCCCGGCGTTCACTACGGCATCCGCCAAGGCGACCGGGTATCGATGATCGAGCAGCACCACCAGCCAGGCGTAGAGCGCATCGAGAACGGCAGCCAAGGCCAAGTCCTCGACATCACGCCCTCCGGAGAAGCGCTCATCGAGTTCGACGTCACCGGACGCCAACGAACATTGGCCGGGGACGATCTCGGCCGTGTTCGCCTCGGCTACGCCCACCACATCCACCGCGCCCAAGGCGCAACCGTCACCCGCACCCTCGTCGTCACTGGCGGCTGGCAGACCAGCAAGGAGCCCGCCTACGTCGAGGCATCCCGCGCCCGCCAACGCACCAGCTGGTTCGTCAACCGCGAAGACCTCGGAACAGAAGGACACGACACCAACCGCATCCAACGACTCGCCCAGAACATGACCCGAAGCCACGCCCAGACACCATCGCTCGCGCACCCCGAGCTGCCGGACCCCGACTACGGGCTGGGCTTCCACCACCCAATCGCGCCCAGCCGTGCCAGCCGGATACCGGGGATCGTCCGCACCATCAATCGCATCGTCAACCCACCAGCACCCGAGCGAACACGATGAGCCACAAGCTGCCGGCGCCGAACTGTGGAGCCACGAGCGGACTCGCCTAGCAGGTCCACCCGGCAAGCCGTACCGTGTCGCGGCAACAGATGAGCAGCTCAACCTTCAGTCGTCTACTACGGGCGTTCGATCCGCGCCCGGAGGTCCGCTTCCGGGAGTTCGAGCGGATCTGCAAGTGGTTTCTGACCAACGACCCGCTCTACCAGCACCAGATCCGGCGTGTTTGGCTGTGGGATCAGTGGCCGGGCAGGTGGGGTGCCGACGCTGGGATCGACCTAATCGTCGAGGATCGCGAGGATCGCCTGTGGGCGGTTCAGGCCAAGGCGTACGACCCGGCTTACAGCGTCACCAAGGCTGATGTGGACACGTTCCTGTCGGAGTCGTCGCGGCCCGAATTCTCATACCGGCTGCTGATCGCCACCACAAACCGGGTCGGCCAGACCGCCCGGCGCACGCTCGCGGCGCAGGAGAAGCAGGCGGGGCTGCTGCTGCTCGCCGACCTGGAAGCCGCCCAGGTCGATTGGCCGTCGAGTCCGGCTGCGCTGCGGCCCAAAGCTCCCAAGCGAAAGCGTCCACGACAGCATCAGGCAGGCGCGATTCGTGCGGTGCTCAAGGGATTCGCCGCAAGCAACCGAGGCCAGTTGATCATGGCCTGCGGGACCGGCAAGACTCTCACCGCGCTGTTCATCGCAGAGCGCCTGGAAGCGAAGCGGACGCTCGTGCTCGTTCCCTCACTTTCCTTGCTGGCGCAGACCTTGCGCGAGTGGACAGCGAACACTTCCGAGGACTTCGACTTCCTGGCGGTGTGCTCGGATGACACGGTTATCGAGCCTGACGCGGCGGTCAGTTCAACATCGGACCTTGGCTTCCCGGTCACGACCGATGCTGAGGACATCGCCCGCTTTCTGCGCCGCCGCGCCGGTCGGCAAATCGTCTTCTCTACTTACCAGTCCTCTCCGAGGATCGCCGAGGCGTACAGGTCCGGTCGCGTTCCCAGGCTGGATTTGGCGATCGCCGATGAGGCCCACCGCTGCGCCGGGAGAGTGTCAGGTGACTTCGCCACGATCCTCGACACCAAGGCGATACCCGCACAGCGTCGGCTATTCATGACGGCCACCCCGCGCTACTTCACGGGTCGCGTTGTTCGAGAGGCCAAAGAGGCGGACTTCGAGGTCGCCTCAATGGACGACCCCGGCACGTTCGGCCCCGTCTTTCACCGCCTCAGCTTCGGCGAGGCAATCGAGCGGGACCTGCTCAGCGACTACCAAGTCGCGGTCATCGGCGTCGACGACGCCACCTACCGCGAGTGGGCCGAACATGGCCGGTTCGTCACGATGGACGGAACCGCCGTCACTGATGCCCGCAGCCTCGCAGGACAGATCGGCCTCGCCAAGGCGATACGCCGCTACAACCTTCGCCGCACGATCTCATTCCACTCGCGGGTTACCCGCGCCAGAGACTTCGCCCGAACGCTCACCGAGGTTGTGGAGTGGATGCCGAAGCGTCAACGCCCGAAAGGCTCCCTGTGGGCACAGCACGTCTCCGGGGAGATGTCCACAGGACAGCGGACGATTAGCCTGGAGCGCCTACGACACCTCGAGGATGACGCCGTGGGCTTGCTCGCCAACGCGCGGTGCCTGTCTGAGGGGGTAGACGTTCCCACCCTCGACGGAGTGGCGTTCGTTGATCCCCGCCGGTCCGAGGTGGACATCGTCCAAGCTGTTGGCAGAGCGATCCGCAAGGCCGAGAACAAGACGGTCGGCACCATCGTGATCCCCGTGTTCATCGCTGCTGAGGAGGACCCCGAGACAGCCCTCGACGACTCGGCGTTCAAGCCCGTGTGGGACGTGATCTGCGCCTTGCGCGCCCACGACGCCGACTTGGCCGAGCAACTCGACTCACTCCGCCGCGAGATGGGCAAAGGCGCTGCGTCCGTAACGATCCCCCCGAAGATCCACCTTGACCTGCCCGCCCGCATCGGAGTGAACTTCGCTTCAGCCTTCGAGGTCCGGCTGGTCGAGCGGACCACATCGCGCTGGGAGTTCGGGCTTGGCCTGCTCGAAGCCTTCGTCGATCAGGAAGGCCATTGCCGCGTGTCAGAGAGCTACGCCGTGCGCGGCTTCAAGCTCGGGAAGTGGTGCAGCAACCGTCGCAATGACCGCAAGGCAGGCAGGCTCGCCGCCGAGCTTGTTGCCTCGCTGGACGTGCTGGGATTCGCTTGGGATCAGCTTCAGAACGAGTTCGAGCGCGCCGTGGCTGAACTTGCCATCTATGTCGAGGCCAACGGAGATGCGCGCGTGCCGACTGGGTATGCGACACCGAATGGCTTCAAGCTCGGCACCTGGTGCAACAACCGTCGCAGAGCCCGCAAGGCCGGAACACTCGATGCTGAGAGAGTAGATGCGCTTGACGCGCTCGGGTTTGTCTGGAACACGAAGCAGGCAACCTTCGACCGTGGCCTGGCGGAGCTTGCAGCGTTCATCGATCAGGAAGGCCATTGCCGCGTGCCACAGAACCAGCTCTTCAGAGGCTTCAAGCTCGGTAGCTGGTGCAACAGCCGTCGCCTTGAGCGCAAGGATGGCACACTCAACGCCGAGCGCGTTGCGGCACTCGACGCTTTGGGATTCGTGTGGGACCAACTCCAGGACGACTTCGAGCGCGGCGTCGACGAGCTTGCCGCGTACGTCCAAACGTATGGAGATGCACGCGTGCCGAAAAGCTACTCAACGCCGAGCGGCCTCAAGCTTGGGCACTGGTGCAGTAAGCGCCGCAGTGATCACAAGGCAGGCAAGCTTGACGCCGAACGCGTGGCTGCGCTCGACGCGCTCGGATTCGTGTGGGACCCCTTCCGAGACGCCTTCGACCGTGGCCTCGCCGAGCTTGCCACGTACGTCCGGGCTGAGAAGGATGGACACGTACCAAGAAAGCACGCAACGCCAAGCGGTTTCAAGCTTGGCATCTGGTGCAACCGCCAGCGCGCAGATCGCAGGGCCGGCAGGCTCAGCACCGAGCGTGTCGCTGCTTTGGACGCGCTCGGATTTGCGTGGGGCCCCCATCAGGCAGATTCCGACTGGGGCCGCACCGCGCACATCCAGGCCCCCCCTGGGGCATAGAGTGGCAACGTGTTCGCTGACAAACCCAGCTAAAACAGCGAGAATACGACCCCAGGGGGTCGTCGTGATCTATAAACGGATGGTTGTAGTCGGCTCAGAAGACGACTTCGAGGCGGCGATGGTGTACGTCGCAGGCTCAGGTAGACGCGCGGTCTTCAAACTCACGAGCGATCCTACGAATCGCCTCGCGGAGAGCATTGATCGATGCGCTCGCGATCTCCAGGCTCTCCAGCACGGACTCATCGTCAGTAGTGCTGACTAGATCCTCTTTGATTGGCACTGTGCGCCCCGCCTTGAAGGCGTTCTGCATCGCAGGGACGGACGATACGTGGAAGCGCATGATGCGCTCGATCTCTTCCTCTAATGGCCCCACACGCCGCATCCTATGCCGTGGTGGGGACTTGTCTAGCCCCTTTAGCTGGTCTGGTCCAATGAGCCGGAAAGCAGACGAGCGCGTATCGCTCGATATCGACCCCGAGGAGGCGCTGCGCGCCCTGCTGAAGGTCGATCCTGACGTGGAGTCAGGGCCATCCGAGGAGGAGTCGGAGGGTCGAGACGAGCAGTGAGACGCCGCGTAGCGGATCATCGGGGCGTTTGGTAGCCCTCGACGGCTGCTCCGAGGTCCGCGAGCGATACGTCCAGCGCCAGCGCGATCTGCCGTACGGTCGGCCAGGACGGGGACGCCCGCCCCGTCTCGATCCGGGAGTAGCTGTTGAGAGCGATCCCCGCACGGTGTGCCGTCGCTTCCTGCGATAGGCCACGCTCCGTGCGCAACCTGCGCAGCACCGCCGCAAGGGCAATATCTACCGGCTGATCTGGCGCAGGCACCATCCTGGCACCCTCGCACGCACCTCATCGCTCAGTCTACAACGCTAGCGTATCCAGGCTAGCATAGAAAAGCTGCTGCTGATAGGCTCGCGGGGCGATGGGTTTCGGTGACGCCGTAAGGCAGAAGGCCGAGGAAAAGGCCAACACCTTCGGCCCGGTCCGCCTGTATGGCGGCAAGGTGTTCAACGAGAAGACCAGCGAGGGTGGCTGGGTCAAGGGCGCACACGCGACCGTGGAGACTTCGGGCCAGCTTGATAAGCGCATCACCGCAACGCGGCTGATTGCGTTCAACGTGTTCGCGTTCGGCTTGCGTAAGAAGAAGGATGGCCGCGAGCTTTTCTTGACCGTCGAGGGTGAGGACTTCGCGTTTGTCGTCGAGTTCGATCCAAAGCGCCAAGCCGAGGCGCGACAGTTCGCCGCGAAGATCAACACCGCCGCGAAGCAATAAACAATGCCGCTGTTTGGCAGCATCGAGAGCAAGCACGGTGTCAGCGACGCACCCGAACAGCCTGATGAGCGCTACACCGTCAATCCGGTGGGCATCGGTCTCGCGGTACTCGGCGGGGTGCTGCTAGTTGTCTCGGTTTTCCTGCCACTCGATGAACCCAGCAGCGTCTTTGAGCGCATCCAGGAAAACACGCTGATCCAGCACGAAGGCTGGATGCTGATCGTCCTCGGTGCCACGATCGTATTGGCAGCAGCGTCATCGAACCCCAAGTCGATCGCAGTCTGCATCTTGAGCGTGATCGCGGGCGGCCTGATCGTCTACACCGGCCTAGATAAGAGCCTGCGCACGCTGTACCCCATCGGCTCGGGCGGCGAAGCCGAAGCGACGGGCAAAGGGATCGTCGTCCCGCTGGGGCTCGCGATCTACGTCGCCGGGGCCGGGGCGGTGCTGGCATTCGCTGGGGGCCTGACGACGTTCCCCCGTCGAAAGGTCGCCGCCGAGGAGACGCAGCGATGCCCCGAATGCGCGGAGACGATCCTCGCCGCCGCACGGGTCTGCAAGCACTGCGGCGCGCATCTAGCCGAGCGCCTCCCCCCGGCACCAGCCTAATGCGCGTAGGTGTAGCCGCAGGGTTCGCCATCGTTGTGGCTCTAGCGGGGTGCGGGGCCTCGGCGACTACCGTGACCGTGCGTACGCCTGTTCCCACCGCGAGGAAGCTGGCGACCGTCCGCAAGACCACGCCGAAGCGGACCCCCGTGGAACGCGTGTGCACCAGGCACGTCACGGTCAACGTCCATGCCTCGTGCGGCTTCGCCAAGAACGTCCTCTCTGCCTACGCGAGCGCCACCAACGAAGAACATGGCGTGACCACCCTCGGGGTCGAAAGCCCCGCCACGGGCAAGACCTACTCCGTCGCGTGCAGGAGCGCGGGCTACCACCGCGTCGGCTGCACGACGACGGACGCGCAGGTCGCGTTCGGCTGGACCGAAGTCGAGGAAGCCCGCGAGCGCCACTCAGCCCAAGTCGCCTCGACGGCTGGCCTGTATGGAGGTCAGTCGCATGCAGAAAACGAAGAAGCGGGCTGCAAATACGGGTTCACGGTCCACGGCGAAAAGTCCAACGGCGAATCGGATGTCGTCTGCAACACCCAAGAAGAAGGCCAGCGCATTCAAGAAGCGGATCGGCGCGAACACGAAGATCCGCAGCGAGAGGCCGAAAACGAACAGGCCGGGGTAGAAGTGCGAAGCCACGAAGAATGCGTCGTCCAACTCGGCGTCAACGCCTGCTGACGGACACGGCCGAAGTCAAGGAAATCAGCGAAGGGGGACTGGCAAGCCCTATCCTTGCTAACCCAGCTTGGGTTGCGAACACATTGCCAAGGACGCTGTGCGGGCCGCGCTGGCGGCTCTATACCCCTATTCGCCCGACCTGAAGCGCTACTGGGATAGGAACGAACCCGTCGAGGAGAGCGAGGCTGACGCGGTACTCCCCCAGATCGCCAAACGCAGACAGGAACTTTTCGGTAGCGGGTCAGCCTACGTGCTGGGGCCGAATCCAAACTGACCCACTACCGCGACGATCACCCGGTCTGATTACCGATCTCGGCGGCGCGGGGAGACGGAAAATCCTCACCGACCCATGCCGGAACGATCGCCGACTCCGGGCCGGTCCCATCACTGCTCTCTGGTTTGGTGCGCAGTTTCGGTGGCGGTGCTGACCAGGGCTTCAGGTCTTGCACGAGGTCTCGGTAGAACTCGACCGCCTGGGCGCTGGTCTCTCGCACGAATGACCCTTCTGCGCGCCCGCGCTTCTGGCCCATCGGCCGAGAGCGTGCGAGGACGAACGAGCGTGGCTCTCGCTTTTGGTCCGGCGGGTAGTACAGGAGCTTTGGATCTCCACGGACATCTCCGAGCGACGCGGCGGTGGTGACTCGGGCGTTTGGGAAGGCCGCTTCGACGCGAAGATCGTCCGGAGCATCTTTGAGCTGGCG
>Ga0302314_10003672_pt1 | contig 28263 bp, 28 predicted proteins | sample III_Palsa_N2_3_FD_200533 | JGI IMG/M metagenome (GOLD analysis project Ga0302314, IMG submission 200533) | Peat permafrost microbial communities from Stordalen Mire near Abisko, Sweden - III_Palsa_N2_3 | ecosystem: Environmental > Terrestrial > Soil > Palsa > Peat permafrost | place: Sweden...
GCGCAGGCCGCCGACCTGCTGGGCGAGGCGGCGTTCAAGGCCGTGACCAACCCGATGAGCGCCTTGTGGCCGGAGCGGCCCTCGCCGGCGGCGCAGCAGCGCGAGCGGCTTTCCGTGGTGGTCGAGACGGTTGATCCCTGGCGGCGGGCGACCCGGTTCGGCTTGCGGACCCTGGACGGCTACTCGGTCACGACCCTGACGGCGCACGCCGTCGTCGAACGCGTTCTGGCCGGCCAGCACCCGCCTGGATTCCAGACGCCGGCCGGTGTCTTCGGCGCCGGGCTGATCGCCGATCTGGGCTGCGCCTGGAGCTACGACGCCAGCCCGCTGGCTACGCTTCCCCACACGGATGGAGGCGCGCGCATCGCCTCTTGAGCTGCGGGGCCCGACACGGCGGCCGGGTCGATCGGCGCGTCGTGGAACGGACTGAAATACTCGGCCACGCCCACGGCGATACGCCTGAACAGACCGGGTCGAACCAATCCATACTCCCAGAAGCGAACCCAATCCCGCACGCTCATCTTGGCGGCCCCGTCGTTGCCGAGAATGCTGATCGTCGCCAGGAAACAGTGGAAATTCAGCAGCAGGAACTTCAATCCGGTCGTAGTCCGCAGCCAATAGTCGTCTTCGCAGAAGTACCGGAAGACGTCGCGGCCGACCGCGCCATGCTCCGCTTCCTCCAGCATGTGGTAGTCGAGCAGCCGTCGCGCGCTCGGCGACATCGCCGCGCCGATCGAGGGATCCGACAGGTAGATCCTGGCCATGGTGGTCATGACGTGTTCGCCGGCCGCCAGCATGCCGACCATCTCCATCGGCGGGCTCGCCTTCGCGGTCCGCGCGAGCAGGTCGTCGACGTAGGCTTCGGCCCGCGCGATGGAGAGCCCCTTCGCGGCAAGTGCGCGGTTGAACTGGATGTGGGCCGCGGCGTGCATCGCTTCCTGCATCAGCATGCCGTCCATGTCGCGACGCAGCTTCTCATCGGCGACTCGATCGATCAGCGGGCGGGTCGCCAGGACGAAGAATCGCTCCGTGGCCGGGGCGCCCACCGAGAACGTCGCCCAAACCAGGCTGATCAGCAGGCTGTCGGCGACGAACTTCGCCTCCACGTCATCGAAGTCCCATCGCAGGTCGCGGCGAATGGGCAGTTCGATCGGCGTTCGGGAAAAGGTCTGTCCGAAGTCCCTGGCAGAGAGTCTCATCGGGCGTGTGTTCCGGGCGCCGCCGCGGCGCCGATCTCAACTATGGACAATCCCGCGCCGCCCGCAACGCCGCTAACCCTTCAGGAATTCGCGGGCCGCAGCCAGGAAGGCGTCTGGAGCGTCCAGGGGAATGCTGTGGCCAGAGTCGGCGACCGTGTCGAAGCGGATATCGGGAATGGTCCGGACCATCCGTTCGGCGATCTCCGGGGCGAGGATGTCGGTCAGTTCGCCGCGGATGAGCTGGGTCGGGACGTTGATGTTGGCGCACGACTGCCACGCGGCCTCGGGATCGCGCCGCCGCAGATTGCGGATCGAACGCAGGGCGCGGTCGTAGCGGTAGGTCCAGCGGCCGTCCTCCGTCCTCATCAGCGCGTGGTCCGAACGATGGCGGTGATGCGCCTCGGGCGGGCGGGAATTCCCCGCGCGCGCGACCGCAAACGCTTCGTCGCGGCTGGCGAACACGTCCGACGCCTCCTGCACGGCGGCCTGAATGCGTTGCGAGCCCGACTGGACGATCTCCGGGCCGATATCGACGATGACGCAGGCGGCCAGTTCCTTCGGCTGTCGGCCAGCGTATTCCATCGCCACCATGCCGCCCATCGAAAGACCCAGCAGCGTGAAGCCGGTGAGACCGAGCGCCTTCACGAAGGCCTCCAGGTCATCGGCCATGTCGGCGACGCCGTACTGGTCGGCCGGCGCCCAGCCGGTCTCCCCGTGACCGCGCTGGTCGAGGGCCAGCACGCGGTAGCGATCGGTCATCGCCGCGGCGAAGGCGTCCCACGACCGCGCGTGGCCGGTGTAGCCATGCAGCAGCACGAGGCTCGGCGCGTCCGCGCGGGTCGATGGCCAGTCGCGATAGTGGAAGCGCAGGCCGCGCATTTCGATGAGTTCGTCGACGACGCCGCCGTCCCTGGTCGCACCCATCTCGTCTCCTCGCCCTTGGTGGCTCTGTTGGCCGACTAAAGCATCCGGCGTCGGCCGGCTCAATCGCGAGGGCGCGATGGCGGCGCCTTCCGCTCAGGCCGGCTCGAACGTCAGGCCCACGGTGACCGGCCGCCAGCGCGTCGCCAGAATCGCGTATCCGGCGACCGAGGCGGCGCCGAGGGCTGCTTCGGTGAGCAGCATGCCGTCCACGCCAAGGCGCGCCTCCGCCTGGCCGAGGATCAGGGTGGCGGCCAGGAGCGGCGCGTTGGCGAGACTGGTGAGGCCGGCGCAGACGGTGGCCGGGCTTGTCGGGCCAAGGGCGTCGTAGTTCACGCTGGTCAGCGCGCCGAACGTCGCGCCAAGGATCACGCCGTTCAGGATCATGAAGCTTCCAAAGGCGAATGGCGTGTGCGGGGCCAGCGCCATGGCCGCCAGCCCGGCGGCGTAGATCAGCGCCCCCGAGAAATAGACCGTGCGGTGCCGGAAGTGGCGACACAGGTAGCCGCCGAAGATGCACCCGGGGATGGTGGTGACGCCTCCGAGCGCGCCGCGGACGAGGGCCACCAGGTCGGAGGAGGCGTGCCAGGCGCCGGCCGCCGCCGGCAGCAGGCCGGCCGCGGCCCCGAGCGCGCACGGCAACGTCATGACCATGATCGCCAGCACGCCGGTGCGTGTCCGCGCCAGGGCCCAGACGTCCCGCCCGATCGCGCCGACCCGTTCCATCGGCGCGGCGGCGACGGCGGTTGGTCTGGGTACGCGCAGGAACAGCATCGGCGCTCCGCTGGCCAGGGTGATCGCCGCCATGGTCAGCGCCGGCGCCGACTCGCCCGCATGCCCGGCGATCCACAGACCGAGGCCGCCCCCCAGCCCGGCGCCGCCGAGGTTGGCCGTCTGCGACCAGCCGGCGATCGGCCCGCGCAGCTCCGGGGGCGTGGTCAGGGCCATGGCGGCGCTGACGGCGGTGGTCGCGCAAACCGCCGCGACGCTGACGAAAAGGCAGAGCAACCCCAGCAGCGGAAGCGCCGCGGCGGACATGGGGGTAAAGGCAAAGCCCACGAAACAGGCGACCGCCAGGGGCAACATGATCGCGTACCACCGGCGCGGCGTCAGGCTGACATCGACGATCGGCCCCGCCACGAATGACCAGGTGGTGGGAAGCAGAGCCAGGCTCACCAGCCCCGCGACGGCCGCCACGCTGACCCCGTGATGGCCGAGCACGAAGCCGAGCGTCACGCTGACGTACCCCATGACCAGCCCGGTCGGCAGGTGAAGGACGGCGTAGAGCGGCGCAGGGAGTGGCCGGGAGTCGGCGCCTTGGGCTGGTTCGTCGGCGATGGCGCTGGCCCTCCCTGCGTGGCGCGCCAGTCGAAGCTAGAGCGGCGGCGGCGTCAACGCTGCCGCGGCCCGCGACAGGGATTTGAACGCATTTTCAGCATCCAGCGCCGTGCGGACGAGCGCCGGCAACTCCCAGGGCCGGCGCAGGAGCCCCACGAGCACCGCGCCCACGTCCGGTTCGCCGTCGGCCTTGAAGCCGGCCTGCGCGGCGCGGGGCAGAGCGTGCGCGGCGCTGTCGGAGACCGCCCTGACGACCACAAAGGGAACGCCTGCATGGCGCGCGGCCATCGCCACCGCGTGCGTTTCCATGTCGACGATGGCCGCGCCGGTGGCCCGGCGCAGCGTCGCCTTGTCGGCGACCGAGCCGACGATCGCCCCAGATCCAGTCGCCAGGCCCGGCCGGGAGCGTGGCAGCGCCGATCGCAAGGCGGCCGTCCAGGCGGGGTCGGCCGCCAGTCGCTCCCGCGTATCGACCACGCCGTCGGCCACGACAAGATCCCCCACGGCGAGGGCCGGGTCCAAGGCCCCGCAGATGCCGAAACTGACCAGGCCCAGCGCGCCGGCGAGCGCGCCCGGGAGCGCCGCGGCCCCGATCGCCACGCGCCCTCGCGGCGCGGCGATCCGCGCCTCGCGCGCGAGGCCAACAACGATCACCAGCCCGGAGTCCATGACGCGATAGTCTGCTAGGCTCCCACCACGTGCAATCGCAGGAGCGACTCGCCATGGCCAAGCATGATTTCCGCAAGTCGCGTGTGGGGGCGCACAAGCTGGAGCCGGATACCCTGATGCTCGGCTTCGGCTTCGATCCCACCCTCTCGGAGGGGGCCGTAAAGACGCCGATCTTCCTCACCTCGACGTTCGCCTACGCCGACTGCGAGGAAGGCAAGCTGCTGTTCGACTACATGAGCGGGCGGCAGGTCTCGCCGGAAGGGGCCGACGCCGGCCTGATCTACACCCGCTTCAACAACCCCAACCTGCAGATCGTCGAGGAGCGGCTGGCGATCCTCGAGGGCGCCGACGCCTGCGCGGTGTTCTCCAGCGGCATGGCGGCGATCTTCACCTCCCTGCTGGCCTTGACCGAGCCCGGCGAGGCGGTGCTGCGCAGCCGGCCGCTCTACGGCGGCACCGAGACCCTCTTCGACGGCCTGCTGGCGCGGCTCGGCGTGCGCAACGCCAGCTTCATCGACGGCGTCGACCCCGCCGCGGTGCGGACGGCGGCCGAGGAGGCCATGGCGCTCGGCCGGGTGGCGGCGATCTATGTCGAGACCCCCGCCAATCCCACCAACGCCGTGGTCGACCTCGACCTGATGGCCGCCGTCGCCGAGGAGATCGGCGCGCGGCAGGGCGCCCGGCCGCCGGTCATCGTCGACAACACCCTGTTGGGGCCGCTCTATCAGTCCCCCCTGAAACACGGGGCTGACCTCTCCGTCTATTCCCTGACCAAGTACGTCGGCGGCCACAGCGACCTGATCGCCGGCTCGGCGGCCGGGACGGCGCCGCTGATGCGCAAGATCCGGTCCCTGCGCAACCTCATCGGCAATCAGCTCGATGTGCACAGCGCCTGGATGCTCACGCGCTCACTCGAGACCCTGCGCCTGCGCATGGACCGGGCCTTTACCAACGCCCGCGAGGTCGCCGACTGGCTGATCGCCCAGCCGGCGGTAGAGCGCCTGCTCTACCTGGGTGATGTCGATCCGAACTCGCCGGCGGGGCAGGTGATCGCCCGTCAGTGCGGCGCGAGGGGCGCGACCTTCTCGTTCGTGGTCAAGGGTGGCCGCGAGGCGGCGTTCAAGCTGCTCGACGCCCTGGAGGTGTTCAAGCTGGCGGTGAGCCTCGGCGGCACCGAGTCGCTCGCCTGCCATCCGGGCAGCACCACCCACTCCGGCGTCTCGGCGAACGAGCAGGCGATCCTCGGCATGGAAGAGGGCCTGATCCGCCTCTCCATCGGCATCGAAGCGCCCAAAGACCTCATCGCCGACCTGGCCGGAGGCCTGGCGGCGCTGGAGCGGTGAGGCGTTCGCGAGAGGGAAGAGCGCTGCCGTCGGGAACGACGCCGTCGCTTCGGCGTTAGCGTTGCCGGCGGGGGGTGAGGATGAAGTCATGGTACAGTCGCGCCTATTAGCCGTCGCCATCGCGATAACGATGGGAGGCGCCCTCACGGTCGGCCCGGCCTTCGCCCAGGCCAACTGTCCCACCGCTCCGACGCGCGTCGCCGTTGGCGCCGCGCCGCCACCGCCGCTTGCCGATCCGGTGCAACCGCCTATCCCCGGCTACGGCTATGTGTGGACGCCGGGCTACTGGGGGTGGAATGCCGGCGTCAACGACTACTATTGGATCCCCGGCGTGTGGGTGCTGCCGCCCGCCGTCGGGCTCTATTGGACGCCGGCCTATTGGGGCTGGTCCGACGGGGTCTTCCTGTTCAACGCCGGCTACTGGGGACCCTTCGTCGGGTTCTACGGCGGGATCGATTATGGCTTCGGCTATTTCGGCAGCGGGTACGACGGCGGGTACTGGCAGGGCCGGACATTCTATTACAATCGAGCGGTCAACAACTTCGGCGCCCAGCGTTTCAACGCGGTGTACGACCGCGGGGTGAGGGATCCCGGAGGCTCGCGCCGGGTCAGTTACAACGGCGGCCCTGGGGGCGTCCGCGCCCGGCCGACCGCCCAGGAAAACGCCGCGGCCCAGGCGCGCCGCGTCGATCCGACCGCGGCCCAGGCCGCCCACTCCCAGGCCGCGGCCGCCAGCCCCGCCTCGCGCGCCGGCGTGAACCACGGACATCCGGTACTCGCCGCCGCCGCCGGCGGGGTGGCGGGGGCGGTGACCATGCACGCCCTCGCCCACCACACGCAGCTTGCCGCCGGTCGCGGCGAGACGGCCTCGCGCCACGCCGGAACGGGGTACGCCGCCGCCGGTCACGGCTCTCGCCAATCCTCGTATCGGAGCGGCGGCGCGAGTCACGAGGCGCGAGGCGGCTATGCGTCGTCCGCTGGGCGAGGCTTCGCGCCGGAACGCTCAGCGCACGGCGGCGGCTTCGGAGGCGGGGCTCGGCCGTTCGGTGGGGGCGGGTTCGGCGGCGGGGGCTTCCACGGCTCGGCCGTCCACGCCTCGGCCGCCCCATCCCGCCCGGCCGGCGCGGGGGAGAGACGGGGCCGCTGAAGCGACTCTCGACCTGCCCCCTACATACCCCACAGCGTGCGGCCGCTGTTGCCGCGCTTGAGGTTGCGGTAGCGGGCGAGGGCCCAGAGGGGGAAGATCTTCGCGTAGCCGTGGTAGCGCAGGTAGAAGACACGCGGGAAGCCGCCGCCTGTGTAGGCGTCTTCAGGCCAGACGCCGTCCCGGGTCTGGTGTTTCGTCAGCCAGGCGATACCGCGTGTCACCGCCAGATGGTCGGCGCGGCCGGCGGCCATCAGGCCCAGCAGGGCCCAGGCGGTCTGGGACGAGGCGCTGGGGGCTGGCTCGTAGCCCTTGTAGTCGAGCTTGTAGCTGTCGCAGCCTTCGCCCCAGCCGCCATCGGGGTTCTGGATGGCGATCAGCCAGTCCGCCGCGTTCGTCACCATCGGTGACTCGTTCGGGGCGCCCGCGGCATTGAGGGCGCAGAGGGCCGACCACGTTCCGTAGACGTAGTTCACGCCCCAGCGACCGAACCAGCTGCCGTCCGTCTCCTGTTCGCGCTCGAGATAGGCGAGGGCAGCCTTCATCGGTGGGCTGTCGGTCGGCTCGCCGAGCTGGGCCAGCATGCTGACGCAGCGCGCCGCCACGTCCACCGTCGGCGGGTCGAGCAAGGCCCCGTGGTCGGCGAAAGGGATGTTGTTCAGGTAGTGGTAGACGTTGTCGGCGTCGAAGGCGCCCCAGCCGCCGTTCTTGCTCTGCAGACCCTCGATCCATTCGCGGCCCCGATCGATGGCGCCGTCGTAGTCGGTCGCGCCCGGCGTCCCGGCCTCCGACGCCAAGTGGCGGGCGCGGTCCATGGCCATCACCACCACCGCGGTGTCGTCCGTATCCGGATAGTGGTCGTTGCGGTACTGGAACGCCCAGCCGCCGGGGCGGGTGTCCGGCCGCCACTCGGCCCAGTCACCCTTCACGTCCAGCACCTGCAGGGGTTTGAGCCACTGCAGCCCCTTCAGCGCCGCCGCCTCGACCTCGGGATCGCCAGTCTCCAGCAGGGCGTGGGCGGTGAGGGCGGTGTCCCACACCGGCGACAGGCAGGGCTGGCAATAGGCCTCGTGGTCCTTGACGATGAGCAGCTTTTCGATCGAGGCGCGGGCGGTGGCGCGGCCCGGATAATCCGGCGGATAGCCCAGCGCGTCGTACATCATCACCGAGTTGGCCATGGCCGGGAAGATCGCCCCCAGGCCGTCCTCGCCGTTCAGCCGCTCGTCGACGAACGCCTTGGCCTTGGCGATGGCGGATTTGCGCGACCCGCCCGGGAACAACGGCTCGACGCCGCGCAGGACGTGGTCGAGGGCGAAGAAGAGGCTCGCCCACGGCTCCTTCTGGTGGCCGCCGCGCTGCAGGCCGCGAAGCTCGGACGGCGGCCGGTCGAACAGCTCGTCGATGGTGACGCCGCGCGGATTTCGCGCGCGGGGCTTGAGGGTCCGCAGCACCAGGAGAGGCACGATCACCGTGCGCGCCCAGTAGGAGACCTTGGCCAGGTGGATCGGGAACCAACGGGGGAGATGCATGATCTCGACCGGGATCTCCGGCGTCGCGCGCCAGTCGATCACCCCGAAGAGGGCCAGGAGCATGCGGGTGAAGACGTTGCAGGCGCCGGCGCCGCCGTGGGCCAGCAGGGCCTCGCGGGCGTGGGTCATGTGCAGGGCGGCGGGGTCGTCGCCGATGGTCTTGAGGGCGAAATAGGCTTTCACCGTCGCGCTGACATCGAAGGCGCCGTCGTGATAGAGCGGCCAGCCGCCGTGGGCGCCTTGGATGCGGCGCAGGTAGACGCCGATCTTGCGCTCGAGCTCCGGCGCGTCCGGCTCGCCGAGATAAGAGCGCAGCAGGATATATTCGGCCGGGATGGTGGCGTCGGCCTCGAGTTCGAACACCCAGTGGCCGTCGGGCCGCTGTCGCCGCACGATCGCGTCGCTGGCGCGGCCGATGGCGTCGTCGAGGTCGGAACTCGCCGCGCCTGCAAGCGCTGGATGACCGGCAAGCGCGGGCAGGGAGGTCTGAAGGGCGGAAGCGTCGTCCATGCTTTACCTTACCACGGCCCGGCGGCGAGATTCGAGGGTCAGGCGCGCGGCCTTGCCGCCGGAGCGGATCGTGCCCTCGATCGTCGCCGGCAGCCCGGTCGCCGTCCAATCGCCTGCCAGCACAAGATTGCGCCAGCGGGTCGTGGCCCTCGGGCGCTTGGCGTCCTGCTCGGGGGTAGCGGCGAAGGTGGCCCGCCGCTCCTTGATGATCCGCCAGGGCGGCAATTCCGGCGGCAGGTCATGCACGGCGGCCACGTCGTTCCAGAACCGGCGCGCCAGGTCCTCCCGATCGTCGTCGGCGATGGCGTCGGCGCCGCTGACGGTGACGCTCAGGCGGTCGGGGAAGGCGAACACCCACTCGGCCGCGCCGCCGATGACGCCGACCATCGGCGCGGCGCCGGGCGGCGGCGCATAGGCGAAATGGCCGTTGACGATGGTGTTGAAGCGGTCCGGCGTGGTGAGGCCGGGAACCAGCGCCTGGGCGATCCAGGGCGGCGCGGCCAGGATCACGGCGTCGTCCCGCGCCAGCGCGATGTCGCCGGCCGCGCTCTCGATTGCCGCCACGCGGTCGCCCTCGAAGGCGAGGCCGCGCACCGGCCGGCCGAACGCGACCCGGGCGCCGTGACGTTCGAGGTGCGCCAGAGCCGGATCGACGAAGGCGGCCGACAGGGTGGGGTGGGCGATCCGGGTGCGGTAGGCGCGTCCGCCGCGGCCGAGCGATTCGCGGATCACCGCCGCGGCCAGGGTGGCCGAGCCCTCGCGCGGGTCGGTATTGAGGGCGCCCAGCAGGAAGGGCCCGATCAGCCGGTCCCAGAGCACGCCCCGGCAGGGGATCACGTCGCTGATCCTCGTCCCCTTCGGCGGCGCGATCAGGGCCAGTAGCGGCAGGTAGTCGGCCAGGCTGGTCCCGGCCACGCGGCGGCGGGGAGAGGCGAGCCACCAGGGCGCCGGTCCCGGATTGGGATGGATACGCCAGCGCGCGCCGTCACGACGGTCGAGGAAGTCCAGCGTCGCCTCGTCCGGACCGATCATCCGGTCGGCCGAGCCGATGGCGCGCAGATAGGCGAACGTGGCGTGGTTCCCCGACAGGACGAAGTGGTTGCCGTTGTCCAAGGTCATGCCGAGGATCGGGTCATGGTAGGAGCGGCAACGCCCGCCCGCTTGCGCCGACGCCTCGATCACGGTGACCGGCATGCCTTGCCCGGCGAGCTCGACGGCGGCGGAGAGGCCGGCGAGCCCCGCCCCGACAACGTAGATCAAGCTTCCTCCCTCCCGTCGGCGGTGGGGAGGGAAAGACGACGCTGAGCGTCGGCGAGGGTGGGGAACTGGGGCGCCGTACCCCACCCTGACGGCTTCGCCGTCTGTCCCTCCCCATAAAGGGGAGGGAGGAAGGGCGCAGCGCCATTCATTGTCAGGCCAGGATGCCGGTGGTGAGGGCGACCCACAGGAGGCGGGCCCTTCCCAGGGAGATGCGGCGGCGGGGGGGCTGCCAGCCTTCGGCTTCCATCGCCTTCAGGATGCGGCCGTAGACGGCCATCATCAGGGCCGGCGTCTTCATGCGGCCGCGGGGACGCTTGCTGAGGATGTCGTCGGTGAGGGCGTAGTGTTCGTGAGCCTTGGCCGCCAGCCAGCGGCAGGCCGCATCGATTCGGGGATCGGCGATGGCCGCCGTCGGCTGCCCCGTGGTGATCCCCGCCGCCGCCAGGGCCTCGGCCGGCAGGTAGAGGCGGCCCATACCGGCGTCCTCGTCCAGGTCGCGCAGGATGTTGGTGAATTGCAACGCGCGCCCGAGATGGTAGGCCAGTGTGCGCCCGGGCTCGTCGTCCATGCCGAACACCTTGACCGACAACCGGCCGACGGCGCTCGCCACCCGGTCGCAGTAGAGGTCGAGCGTGGCGAAGTCCGGGGCCCGGATATCGGCGTCGACATCCATCTGCATGCCGTCGATGACGGCCAGGAAATCCGCCAGTTCCAGGCCATAGTCGCGGACCGGACCGGCGAGGTCCCGGCAGCCGACCGGTTGGTGGCCGGCGTAGAAGGCGTCGAGGTCGGCCCGCCAGCGATCCAGCGCCGCGTGTCGTTCTTCGCGCGTTGGGCCGGGATCGTCGGCGATGTCGTCGACCTTGCGGCAGAAGTCGTAGATCGCGAACATCGCCGCCCGCTCGTGAGGCGGCAGGATGCGCATGGCGGCATAGAAGGAACTTCCCGAGAGTTTGGCTTCCGGTGTGGGGGCGGCCTCAGTGGCGGCGGAGACGGTCATTTTCCCCCTATGCCTCGGCTTGGCGCTCCGGGCGAGCCGTAAGGCGCCCGCCGAAGGTCGCCGCCGCGCCGCGGAGCGCCACGCCGACCGCCTGGATCCTCGTGTGATGGACCCGCTGCGACAGCGGGTCGTGGACCATGAGCCGGCGCGCCAGGCTGCCGGCCAGGGTGTGGATCACACCGATCTCGAGGGCCAGCCGCAGGTCGCGCACGCTTCCGGCCAGAGGTGCGGCGACGTGGAGCAGGCCGCTCGTCCGGCCCGCCAGTTCGCTGATCACCCGCCTCAGCGCAGGGGTCCCTCTGGCTTCGCCGAGGGCTTTCACGTCCAGGCCCGCCGCCGCCAGCGCGTCAAGGGGGATGTAGACCCGGTCGAGGTCGCGGTAATCCTTGCCGCAGTCCTGCAGGTGGTTGATCACCTGCAGCGCCGCGCACAGCGCATCGGACGCCGGCCAGGTGGTCCGCGCCTCGCCGTGTACGTCCAGCACGAACCGTCCCACCGGCGCCGCCGAATAGCGGCAGTAGTCCATCAGTTCGTCCCAGTCGGCGTAGCGCGTCTGCACCGCATCGCGCCGGAAGGCGGTCAGCAGGTCCAGCATGTGCCGGTCGCCCAGCCCTCGCTCGGCCAGGGCGCGTTTCAGCGCCACGGCCGCCGGCACCGTCTCGACGACGCCGATCAGGCTGGCTTCCACGGCGTCCAGCCGCCGCAGCTTCTCGTCCGGCGACAGGCCGGGGTGGTCCGCCACATCGTCGCTCAGTCGCGCGACGCGGTAGAAGGCCAGGACCAGGGGCCGGTGGCGCCGGGCGATCAGCGCCGAGGCGACCGGAAAGTTCTCGTCGCCGCTGCCCTTGCCGGACGCCAGGTCTTCGATGTCGCTCACAGGGCGGTCCCGCTAACCCGCCTGGACCGACGGCCGGCGGGGGGCCGGGGAGGCGAAGGGGAGCGCGCGCGAGTCACCAACGCGCCTCTATCGTCCAAACACGCCGAAAAATCGGCGCCTTGTCGCTCTCCGCCCACACCGCGTGACGTGTCGGGGCGGGTGCGGTCCCGGCGACGCTCTACCGTTGATCACCGTTGATTCGGTGCTTTTGGCGCAAAACCGGATTTGAATTGGCGGACACGCGAAGTCTTGCGGGACGATCGTCACGCGGGCAGGATCGCGTGGAATTTGCAATCTGTCAATCTTCATTAGCGCTGAACGCTTGACATGTGCATCACATGTGATCATCGTGGTCACATGTCCACGATGATCCAGATCCGCAACGTGCCCGATGACCTGCACCGGCGGCTCAAGGCGCGGGCCGCCATGGCGGGCATGTCCCTCTCCGACTTTCTCCTGGCGCAGATCCGCGAGTTGGCGGCTCTGCCGACACCAGAGGAGATGAAGGCCAGGCTGCAGAGCCGGGAGCCGACGCGACCTTCGATCCCCGTCGCGGACGCCGTTCGCGCCGAGCGCGACGCGCGTTGATCGTGGTCGATGCGTCGGCGCTGCTAGAAGCGCTGCTCGGCGCCGGCGCGCACGCCGCGATCACCGAACGTCTCTTCGCCTCCGGCGAAAGCCTGCATGCGCCCCACGTGATCGACGTGGAAGCCGCCCAGGTCATCCGCCGGTTCGAATCGCGCGGCGAGATCGGCCAGGCCCGAGCCCGCGAAGCGCTGGAGGACCTGCGCGCCTTCCCGCTACAACGGCACGCCCACGGGATACTCCTCTCCCGCATCTGGGAGTTGAGGGCGAACCTGACCGCCTACGATGGCGCCTATGTCGCCCTCGCCGAAGCGCTCGACGCCCCGCTCCTCACCCGCGATCGCCGCCTCGCCGCAGCCCCCGGTCACCGCGCGCGGGTGGAGGTGATCTGAGGGGTGGGGGTTCGCGGACGAAACGGGGATGCCGTTGTGCCGGCGGTGGCGGGCGCGTCGTGAAGTGGCTCACAGCCGTCGTTGGGGGCTCCCGCTTGCGGACATGAGCCCCAAGCCTGCCAAACTTAAACGCATAGGGCCGGCATCGATAACGAACGCTCCAGTGATAGATACCGTATTGTTCAAGTTCGGCTTCAGGCTTCCTCTGGGAAAGAGTAGCGCTCGGCGGTCAGTGTGGGTTGGCCAGCACCTAGGTGCGACGAGGGCGGCGCGGGTGAATTGTTTCCCCACGGGCGAGCATTGCTACGAGTCCGGCTATTTTCGCGGTGCGGCTTTCCGGCGTCTTGGCTTGGTGGACGCGATAGAGCACGGCGTATCGATTTGCAGAGTCGAGCGCATCAAAGAGCGCACGGGCCGCCGGCTGTGCATCCAGCGCCGCCGCCAGATCAGTCTCGGGCGCGGCTTGCGACTGGGGCGCGTAGGCGGCGGCCCAACGTCCATCGGCCTTCGCCTTATCGATCTGCACCAGCCCCAGCGGCATGATACGCCCGACTGTCAGCAGCCGCTCCACGCGCGCTCGGTTCACCTGAGACCAGGCGCTCCCTGGCCTTCGGGGCGTGAAGCGCGTCTTGAAGAAGTGGTCATCGATGCGACCAAGGCGCCCATCGACCCAGCCGTAGGCGAGAGCGCAGTCGATGGCGTTGGATTTGCTGATGGTTGCCTCGGGAGCGCCCTTCTTGGCGAACTTCAGCCAAGCGCCGAGCGCGGCTGGCGGCTGGACCGCGAGCCATGCCTCAAAGGCCGATGCGTCGGGAAAAGCCAAAAGCGGGAGTTCGTCGGACGCCATTCCCCGATGTTACCGCGCGCTGGGCACGTCTCAAAGCTGCACCCGCCTCGAGGACCGCGGATGTCGCGTTTTTCGACGCGTCGCATCTTATGGCTCTGGTCGTGAAGGGCGCTGTTGCGCGCGCGTCGATGACGTTCTCTAGGTTGATGAAGCTCCGTTTTGGTGATCGCTGCCGGGAGAGGTCGCCCATGCACTACTCACGCCTGTGTGCGATTCTGGTGGACTGCAAGACCTCCGATATAGACGCGGCGGCTGACTTCTGGGCCCGTGCGCTGGGTCGGGCCGTGGACTCGGAGCATCCGGGGACCCGCGGCCCCTATCGCATGTTGGCGACCCCGCCGGACGAGCCGATCGTGCAGATCCAGCGCGTGGATCACGACAGTCGCGCTCACCTCGACATCGAGACCGATGATATCGCCGCCGAAGTCGAACGGCTGGAAAAGCTCGGCGCCAGGATCGTTAACCGCCTCGAGCGCTGGGTGGTGATGGAGGCGCCGACGGGCCATCGTTTCTGCGTCGTGCGGGTGCAGCGCCCCGGTTTCCCGAAGAACGCAAACCGCTGGGACTAGGCGCTGGTCTCAATCGCGTGCGCGCGGCCTTTCCATTGGCCGCCGCGGCCGCGCCAGGTGTCGATCGCGCCGACCAGCGGCAGGGCGAAGCCCCACACCTCCAGCTCCATCAGATGCTCGGCGGCGAAGCCGATCCTCTCGCGCAACAAATCCGCGTCCGCGCTCTTTTCCATCAGACCGCGAAAAGGCGATCATGTCTTCGGTCATCTTCGATCTCTGGTTCAAGGTTGAGTTCAGCGACCCAAACCTACCGAAGACCGTTGATGACCGCCGCTACGCCGCTCGCTCGCCACGGCGCCATGGGGAGAGGCGCGCTTCGCGAGCGGCTCCGCTCCCGCCGGGAGCTACACCACCACCGGGGGCACGACCTGCCCCGGAGCGCTGGGCTACCCATTCCTCTTCAGAAGCTTAGCTCAATACCAGTTGACATGTCGGCTCTTCAAATGCCAATATTTTAGCCACAATTTCGTCGCGCCGTATAAAGATGGGTGCTGGCAATGACCTTCCGACTGCGGTGGAACAACGGCATATTTAATTTCGTGATTGCAGCCGCGGTGCTGGTGGTAATTATTGCGGAGGCTCGCGCATCCGATGTGCCTTCAGTTCGGCAAGCCCTAAAGGGAGATTTGGCTGAGCTAAAGAGCTTGCTGATCGATATCGATGACGCGGTCAAGAAGAATGATGATTTGATACAAAATCCAAATAGACCGGATGGACAAGTTCAATTTAACATTGATGCTTCTAAGTTCACAAATAGTCCAGGATGCCGACATCCTGTCGGCGATGAATCTCCATGCCAAGGGTATCTTGGCACCTTACACTCTTTGGAAGAGCGTAAACGCATCTTAGCAGCGCAAGAAGCCGAAAACGAACAACGCGTACATTATTTAGAAAGTCGCTTGCAGGTTAAAATTGGAATTATAAAATCACGTAGTCTGCTGCTCGGCTGCCTACCTGCGTTTGCAGAAAGTGCAGTTCAGTGTGCAGCAAGGCCGCCTGAACCGGCCGGTGCTTGTCTTGACTACCTTTGGGCAAATTCAAGTTGCTTGTCACGTTAAGACTCCGACTAGAAACTCACGGGGCCCTCGCGAGGCGGCGTGTCAAGAGCATGACCGAGGGGCGTAGAGGAAGGTCTGGGATGAGGCTATGGAGTTTTCGAAGTCCTTGGCCAGGCGGCTGTAGCGGTTGATCCAGGCGAGAAAGCGCTCGACTATCCAGCGGCTGGACAGCAGTGCGAAGCGACCTGATCGGCGGGTCTTTTGACGATTTCGATGACGATCGAAGTGGCGTTTCTGACACGATCGGCGCCGGAGGCGCTATCGGCGAAGGCGAGTTCAACGCAGCGAATCGTTTTTCGCGAGGCCCTGGAGCAGCCCGCAACACCGCACTCAGGGCCGTTGGATCGACATCGATAGGCGCCCGCACCCTTGCGCCACTCACCAGTTCGATCTCGACCACCGCCTCCGCCCGCGGCGTCGGCTCCAACGGCTCGCCCACGACGCGTCTCGCCATGGCGATAATCTCACCTGGCGGGCGCTTGTTCGGCACGCGTCAGAACACCGGTGTAAGATCGTCGCCGATCCGCGCTCGAAGTCTAGGCGCGTGGTCGAGGCCTTCCTGCGCGGTCAAGTCGACGCGGCGACTGAAGATCTCCTCGAGCAAAGCTTGTGCGCGCGCCATGGTGAAGAGTGTCACCGGGCGGTCCGGTGGGCCATCGATCACCAGATCGATGTCGCTCTCGGGGCAGGTCTGATCCCTGGCAACCGAGCCGAACAGCGAGACGTGCGCCACGCCCACGGCCTGCAACGGGCCGGTGTGAGCCAGCAACAGAGCGATGGCGTCCGCTTTTCGCATTGCGCGATCATAGCCCAGACGGCGACGCATTGCGATCCGCTCGGCGCCCGCGGGCAGGTGATCAGCCGGCGCCTTCCAGGGCCTGCGCCCGGCCTTTCCATTGGCCGCCGCGGCCGCGCCAGGTGTCGAGCGCGGACTGGAGGGTGAAGGCGGTGTAGAGCGCGCCGATCAGAGGCAGGGCGAGGCCCCACAGGGGCGAGCAGCGGTAGAAGCGCAGCATCGGCTGGAACGCGAGCGTCATGGCCGCCCACGCCGCGATTCCGGTCCAGCGGGCCAGGCCGTCGCCGAAGACGGCGAGCAGGGGCGCGGCGAGGTAGACGATCGCCATCCCGGCCACCGTGCCGGCGAGCAGCCAGGGGGAGAAGTCGAGCTGGGCGTAGGCTGAGCGCGAGACCATCCGGCCGATCTCGCCGAAACCGGCGTAGGGACGCAGGCTGCGCGCGCGTCTCGTCAGGCCGAGCCAGATGGGACCCTGGCGTTTCATCAGCGCGCCCAGCGAGCAGTCGTCGATGATCTTCCAGCGGATCGCCTCCAGCCCGCCGGCCGCCTCGAGGGCCTCGCGCTTCGCCAGCATCACGCCGCCCGCCGCAGCCGCCGTTCCGCGGCGCGGATCGTTCACCCAGGCGAACGGATAGAGCATGTCGAAAAAGAACACGAAGGCGGGGATCAGCAGCTTTTCCGGCCAGGTCTCAACGGTCAGCTTGGCCATCAGCGAGGTGAGCACCAGGCCTCGCGCCTCGGCCTTGGCGACCAACCTGCGCAGGGTCTCGGGCGCGTGCGTGATATCGGCGTCGGTGAGCAGCAGGTAGTCGGGCGCGTGGGCCGCCGCGCGCGCGACGCCCTGGCTTTGGGCCCACAGCTTGCCGGTCCAGCCAGGGGGCAGCGGCGCGCCGGTCAGCACCTCCAGGCGCGCGGCGTCGTCCAGGGCGCGGGCGTTCGCGCCCGTGCCATCGCTGCTGTTGTCGTCGACCAGGATGACGCGGAACCGCCCCGGATAGTCCTGGGCGAGCAGCGAGCCGATCGAGCGGGCGATCACGTCGGCCTCGTCCCGCGCCGGGACGACGGCGACCACCGCCGGCCATGCGGCGGGATCGGGGGCCTCGTCGCGGTCGTCGCGCTCGCGCGCCAGCCAGAAGCCGCCGCGGCCGGCCAGCAGATAGATCCAGATCGCCAGGGCCAGCAGCCCGACGCCCGCCGCGAGGGTCGCCGTCACGCCAGGTAGCCCGCCGACCGGAACCAGGCGAGCGCGTCGGCCAACGCCTCGACGTAGGGGCGCGCCGCGTAGCCGAGCTCGCGTTCGGCCTTGGCCGAGGTGAAGAACATGTGGTGGGAGGCCATCCTCAGCGAATCGCGGGTGAGCATCGGCTCGCGGCCGGTGAACTGCGCCATCGCCTCAGCAGTCCAGGCCAGGGGATAGAGCGGCGTCCGCGGGAGGCCGACGGTCGGCGCCTTGCGCCCGGTGAGCATGGCGATCTCGCCCAGCATCGCCTTGAGCGAGGCGTCCTGGCCGCCCAGGATGTAGCGCTCGCCGATCCGGCCCTTGTCCATGGCCAGCAGGTGGCCCGCCGCCACATCGTCGACGTGAACGAGGTTGAGGCCGGTGTCCACGAAGGCCGGGATGCGTCCCCGCGCCGCCTCGACGATGATGCGTCCGGTCGGGGTCGGCTTGATGTCGCGCGGACCGATCGGCGTCGAGGGCATCACGATCACCGCCGGCAGGCCGCGGTCGGCCACCAGCCGCTCGACCAGGCGTTCGGCGGCGATCTTGCTCTCCTTGTAGGCGCCGATGCCCTCGCCTTCGGCAAGGGGCGCAGTCTCGTCGACGGCGGCCGGCCGGCTGGGCGCGCGCAGGGTGGCGACGCTGCTGGTGTAGACGATCCGCTCGACGCCCCGGCTGAGCGCCGCCTCCATCACCGTGCGCGTCCCTTCGAGGTTGGCGCGGATGATGTCCAGGGGGTCGCGCGCCCACAGCCGGTAGTCCGCGGCGACGTGGTAGAGGCCGCGCGCGCCTTGCAGCGCGTGGCAGACATCGGCGGTGTGCCGCATGTCGCCTTCGACGATCTCGCAGGCGAGGCCGGCGAGGTTGGCGCGCGGGCTGCTCGGCCGCACCAGGGCGCGCAAGCGGAGGCCCCGCCCGCCGAGCGCCCGCAGGACCGCCGACCCGACGAACCCGGAGGCGCCGGTGACCAGGACGCGGTCGCCCGGCCGCATGAGGGTCTCCTCGCTCATGGGCGACTGGATTCGCACATACCTGCCCACCGCGTCACCCCCCATGTGGTTGCCGGGGAGTTGGTCCAAGACGGGGCGCGGCCCGCGCCATTGCCAGCGGGGGCGCCGCGCGCCATAGGCCGGGGCGATGGCCGACTTCGACTTTCTCATCATCGGCTCGGGGATCGCCGGGGCGTCGGCCGCCGCGATGCTGGCCGGCCGCGCACGGGTGGCTCTGTTCGAGCGGGAGAGCGCGCACGGCTATCACACGACCGGCCGTTCGGCGGCCTTGTGGTCGGCGCTCTACGGCAACGACCCGATCCGCGCCCTGACGGTCGGCAGCCGGTCTTTCTACGACGCCCCGCCGCCGGGGTTCGCCGAGCATCCGCTGCTCTCCCCGCGGGGCTGCCTGTATTTTGCGGCTGCCGACCAGCTGCCTCGCTTGGGCGAGATCGAGGGCGGCGCCTCGGCCCTAGGGATCGTCACGCGCCGCGTCGAGGTCGAGGAGGCGATGACGCTCTGCCCGGTCCTGGTCCGCGATCGTCTCGCCGGGGCGCTGCACGAGCCCGACGCCATGGACATCGATGTCAACGCCCTGCACCAGGGTTTCCTGCGTCAGTGCCGCGCCGCCGGCGGCGACGTGCGCACCGACACCGAGATCCTCGGTCTGGATCGGACCGTCGAGGGGTGGACGGCGCGGCTGGCGAGCGGCGAAGCCGTGCGGGCGACGGTCGTGGTCGACGCGGCCGGCGCCTGGGCCGACCGCGTGGCGGAGATGGCGGGTGTGGCCGGGGTCGGCCTTATGCCGCTCAAGCGAACGGCCTTCCTGCTCGACGAGCCGGACGGGGTGAGCGCCCGCGCCTGGCCGGCGATGATCGAGGCCGACGAGGCGTTCTATTTCAAGCCGGAGAGCGGCAAGATCCTGGTGTCGCCATGCGACGAGACCCCCTCGCCGCCGCTGGACGCCTGGCCCGAGGACCTGACCATCGCCGAGTGCGTCGAGCGTCTTCAGGAGCGCGCCGACATTCCCGTGCGCCGCATCGTGCGGTCCTGGGCGGGGCTGCGCAGCTTTGTGGCCGACCGCACTCCGGTGATCGGCTATGAGCCCACGGCGAACGGGTTCTTCTGGCTGGCGGGGCAGGGCGGCTACGGCGTCCAGACCGCCCCGGCGGCGGGCCGAGTCGCCGCCGCCCTGGCGCTCGGCGAAGGCTTGCCGGAAGACGTCAGAGCATTGGGGCTTCGCGAGGAACAGCTCTCGCCAGGCCGGTTTCGCTAGAACCGCGGGGCTCGAGCCGCCGGCTATGGAAGCTGCTGCTCGAGCGACGAACTGATGACGATCCGGGTCTCGTCACTGACGACCGGCACGTACTTCCCCAGCCCGAAGTCGGATCGCTTGACCGATCCTTCGGCCCTGAAGCCGATGATGAGCGGTTTGGCAGCCCCGAACGGGTTTGGTCCGCCACCCACGAAGGTCACGTTCAGCTCTACAGGCCTGGCAACCTTGTGCATGCTGAGGACGCCGATCACCTTCGCGGTCTTCGGCCCCGTTCTGACCACGGCCGTCGATTCGAATTTTATCCAGGGGTAGGTCTCGCCATCGAAGAACTCGTCGGAGAACAGCTCGCCGTTCAATTCGCGATTTGTCGTCTCCACCATGTAGATGGGCAGTTTCACCTCGAGCTTCGTCGCCGAAGGGTTTCGCGGATCGACCTTGAGAGTTCCGGTGGCGCCCGGAAACGTGCCCCAGTAGTCGCTGTAGCCGAAGTGGAGAACCTCGTACCTGACCAGCGTTTCCTTCGTCACGATGTTGTAGACTCCCGCGGGGATCTCGTCAGGCGCCAGCTGCGGTCGTCCGGTGGCGGGATTCATCGGTTCCGCTGCCAGGGCGGCGGCGGCGACGAGGCCCGCGGCGCTGGCGCATAGAAGGGCGGTTTTGAATGAGGTCATTCCGGTTCTCCTTGCATAGGATGACGCAGCTTCACCGGCGGCGGCGCGACGCTCCAGGCACGGGGTCTGAAAAGCTCTGAACAGCTCTGAAAAACGCGAGGAGGCGGGAATTTCGAGTGATCCCGGGCCGCTGGACCGGCTTCGCATGGGCGATTGGCTCGTCGAGCCCTCCACGGGAAAGATGTCGAACGGCGGCGCGACGGTTCACGTCGATGAGCGAGCCATGCGCCTGCTCGTCGCCCTGGCGCGGCGGCCCGGAGAGGTGGTGGCGATCGAGGACCTGCTCGGCCAAGTCTGGCCCGAGGTCATCGTCACGCCGGACTCCGTCTATCAAGCCATCGCTTCTCTGCGACGGAGCCTCGGCGACGACGCCCGCCGGCCAACGTACATCGCCACCGTACCACGTCTTGGCTACAAGTTGGTCGCCGCGGTCGGTCCTGGCGCCGAACCGGCTGAGGCCCCAAGGCGCGTCTTTCGCGCCAGGCGCGGCGCCGTACTGGCGGCGGCGCTCGGCGTTCTGGGCCTTGTCGCGGTTTGGGCGCTCGGCCCTAGGCCGCCCGCCATGCCTGCCCCGACTACCCCGGTCTCGGTGGGGGTCGCGCCGTTTGTCGACCTCACGCCGTCGATGGATCAGGATCGTCTCGCCGATGAAATGACCGAAGGCCTCGCCGACAAGCTCAGCGCAACCCCGTCCCTCAAGAGCCCCGGCTTTCGGTCGTCCTTCTACCTCATCGGCAAGCACGTCTCGCTGTCCGCCGCCGCCCAGGCTCTTGGTGTCGATTTTGTTGTGGACGGCGGCACCCGGCGAGACGGGAACCGTGTGAGGATCTCGGCGCGGCTGGCCGAACCCCGAACGGGCCGCCTGTTGTGGTCGGCCACCTATACGGAGGCGGTCACGAACCTCGCCCCTGCCCAGGGGGCGATTGCAGCCGCCGTCTCAGCGCGGCTCGCCGCAGGCGGGCCCCGCCCGGGCGCGCCCGACTGATGACCAAGGAGCCTCATGCCGATGTCGGACGACCTGAACCGCACCGCCGCGGACCTCGATGCAGTGGTCGATGAGCTCGAACGCGCCGCGAGGCACGCCCGCACCGCGGCCGGCCACTTCCGCGACGGTCTCGTGCCGAGGGGTTGCGCCCACATCCTCTCAGTCGAGGGGCACCTCCTCAACGCGCGCGGGCTGCTCGGCCGCGTGGCGATCGCCCACGCCGCCCATTCCACGCCGTGACCGATCGGTGAGCCTGGGGCCTGGCGCCCGCCGCGTTCAGGGCGACGGCAGGAGGCGGTCGGCCTGGTGGCGGGCGAACCACTTGGCGAACATCTCGTCCGAGTAGAGCGTCCCGTTGAAGCCGGCGCGGCGGATCTTGATCGTCGACATCGGCGTCGAGGGGCGGGGCGTTTCCAGGCGCGGGGCGAGGACGACGTCAGCGAGCTGCGCCGATGACCCCACGAAGCTGGCGAGATCGCCGCTGACCAGGCCGTGCCTGGCGCGGATCGCCTCCCACTCTGCGGCCATGTCGGGCAGGGTCTCGGCGAGACTGAGCGGCGTGTCCGGTCCCACCTCGATGCCCACCGCCTGCGCGATCACCGGCCACTGCTCGCGGAACGAGCACAGCTCGCCGTTGGTGACGTTGAAGGTCTGGTTGCGCGCCGCCTCCGTGTGCGCCGCCCAGTCGAAGCACTGCGCCATCCGGTCGGTGTCGGTGGCTTCCAGGGCGTAGCCCGCCCCGTCTTGACCCCCTTCTCCGCGAAGTGCTGCATGGCCGAGCGGCCGACCAGGCTTCCGGCCCCCGTGATCAGGACATGCTCCGCCATCGCCGCCTCCCTTGCTGTTTATCTCGCCCGAGTAGACGGCGCGCGCGGACGGCGGCTTCCGCGAGGCGATCGCGTTAGGGGCGATCCTTCTTCGGCAGGGCCGCAATTTCTTCCGGCGTGAGCTCGTGGATCGCGGTGACCGGACACCTCTGCGGGAAGCCGCCGCCGGTATCGCGATAGACGACCGTGGCCTCCAGGGGCGAGCAGATGAACGCGTTGGCCGGCCGCGCCTCCAGTCCGATGTTCTGGCGAAACGTCAGATTGATGCACTTGGTCATCAGGTCCAGGCGGAAGATCTGACTGACCCCTACCCGCACGTAGACGGTGCGATCATTGGGCGCGCTGAAGCCGTTTATGTTGCTCCGCGCGAAGCAGGCGTCGCGAGACGGCGCTGCCTGCGCGCCGGACCCGGGGACGAGAGCGGCGGCGACGCACAGGGCGCCGGCGCCCAAAACAGCGGCGGCCCGGCGCGTCCGATGGCGCGCGCGCCCGGCAAATCGTCTCGGCACGGTCATTTTCCTTGGCTCCTGTGGTGGTTTCGCCAGCGGGACCCCGCTAATAGACGTAACCCTGGACGGCAAGTTTCGGCAGCGCCACTGCCCGCGGCAAGTGATTCCCGAGCGTCGGTCTTGCAGGGATGGCCGCAGCGGGTCTGGGCAGGACGCATTCGCGGACCAAAAGTGACACGGATTTGGCCAATAGAACCTATTTCGGGCTCGTTTTCCCCTCATTCTCACCAAAAGCTTGATCTGACAGAGTTAAAGCCTCATATGATTCGTTGATGTCGGCGTCTTCAGAAGGAGGCTTGCACATGTTCAAGACTCCGTTTCTCGGCCTGGTGATAGCCGCAATGGCGCTTGCCGGCGCCTCCGTCGGCGGCGCCGCGCCGATCCCCGACCGAGGGGCGACGGCGCGCGACCACCACAAGGCCTCCGTCGCCGGTCTCAACGCCTGGGACGGTCGACCGCTCGATCAAGCCGGAATCCCCACGGTCGGAGAAGGCGGTCTGAACGCTGGGGCGAACGCGCCAGCGTGGGACGCGGGCGCTGACCACGACACCGCCGATGGCGTCCGTTCGAGTAGCGAGTTCGGCGGGGCCGCGAAGCTGGCCAACCTCAATCCGGATGCTGAAGCGGACGCGCTTCCGCTGTCTCAGGTCGCGGGCAGCCACGCCAAGGCGGCGCCTGCCGTCCACGCCGCGCTCAGCGTCTGGGACTTCGTCAACCGCGTTCGCTACGGCCGCTTGCCCGAGCCCGCCAGCTGGGCGCTGATGCTGATCGGCTTTGGCATGATCGGCGGCGCCCTGCGCGGCTTCGTGGTCGCCAACCGTCGCCTGGCTCGCCTGCAGCCCGAAGAAAGCGAAGAGGTCGGGCCGTAAGGCGAACGCCACCGGCTCCCGACACCGACGCGCTCCAGGCATCTTGGGGAGGCGGATCATGTGGAGAGCCCTCGGCTTTGTCGTCGCGCTCGCGGCGGGATTCGCGATCTTCTACCTCGGCGCCGTCAGCCCGCCGCCCGCGCCCGCCACCGCTCCGCTCGACCAGTTCTCGGCCGGCCGCGCCATGGCCGACATCGGCGCCATGGGGTCGGCGTCCCATCCGGTAGGGTCACCCGCCGACGCCCGCGTGCGGGACTACCTGTTCAAGCGGATGACAGCGTTGGGGCTGCATCCCCGGGTGCAACGGGCGCGCAGCTTTGCCACCTATGGCTCGACCCTGCAGGGGGCGACGGTGGACAACGTCATCGGCGTCCTGCCAGGCCGCGATTCCGCCGCGCCCGCGCTGGCGCTGATGGCGCATCACGACAGCGTCCCGGGGTCTCCCGGCGCGGCCGACGACACCGTCGGCGTCGCCTCCGCTCTGGAGACCGTCCGGATGATCGAGGGCCGGGGCGTTCCGGCCCGCGACGTCCTGGTGGTGATCACCGACGGTGAGGAGCCCGGCCTGCTGGGGGCCCGGGCGTTCTTCGGCGAAAGTTCCCTGAGCACCCACGTCGGATACATCCTCAACATGGAGACGCGCGGTGGGGGCGGGCGGGCCGCGATGTTCGAGACCGCTCCGGGTAACGGTGCGGACATCGGTCTCTTCCGCCGCACGGCCGCGGCGCCGAGCAGCAACGCCCTCACCGTCTTCGTCTACCGACACATGCCCAATTCCACCGACTTCACCGTCGCCTTGGGGCACGGCAAGGTCGGGATGAACTACGCCTTCATCGGTCGGCAATTTGACTACCATTCCCCAAGCTCGACGCCGGCGGCGCTCGACCAGGGCGCCGTGCAACACATGGGCGACGAGGTGGCGCCAACGGCCATGGCTCTGGCCTTCGGGCCCCTGCCGGGCCGCGCTCCCGACGTGGTCTACGGCAACCTGATCGGCGATCTCACCGTGGCTTACCCGGCGACGTTCGGCTGGGCTGTGCTGGCGCTGGCTGCGATCCTGATCGTCGCCGGTGCTGCTCGCGCGCGCCGTCTCGGTAGTTTGGCGCTCTCCGATGTCGGGCGCGGCGCGGCGATCAGCCTCTACGTCATCGCCCTCTGCGGCGTGTTGCTGGAGCTGTTGCGACGCGCCACGGGCGTGCCGTCCGGCTGGACCGAGTACCGGCCGATCCTGGCGCAGTTTCCTCTCTTCGAAGCAATGATGCTGGCTGCGGCGCTCGGCGGCGTGCTCGCCGCCGCCGCCTTAGCCGGACGTGGCCGGTCCCGGGCCGCGGCGGCTCTCGTCGTTCTGGCCGCAGGTCTGGCGTCGTCGTTGTTCGGCGGCGTGGATGCAGCCGGTCTCGTCCTGGGCGCGGTCGGAGCCCTGCTGGCGGGGCTGGCTTTCGGCGCCCCGGCGCGCCTACCGGCGGCCTGGACGGGCATGCTGGCGGTGGCGCTGGTCGCTGGGCTGGCGATCCAGATCGCCGCGCCGACGGCCGGCGCCGTCGTGGCGTGGCCCCTGTCGGCCGCCGCCCTGGCCAGCGCCCTCGCCGCCGCCGGCGCCGACCGCCGGGCGCTGGCCTGGGGCGCTATCGTGGTCGTCGCCGCCCTGACGCTCGCCTGGCTCGGAAACCTGTTTCACGCCTTGCTGCAGGGCCTCGACCTGGCTTTGCTGGCCGTGCTTCCCGCCTGGCTGGCCATCCTGGTGCTGTGGCCTCTCGTTGCGCGAGGTGAGGGGGCGGCGTCGCGGCGCGCGCGCCTTTGGCCGGCCGCAGCGGTGGTGCTGCTCGGCGCTATCCTGGCCGCGTTCATCCGATTCCACGATCCGTGGACTGCCCGCTACCCGAATGCGGCCGAGCCTCTCTATGTGGTCGAGCCGGCCGCCAACCGGGCATGGCGGGCCAGCGCCTTGCCCCCGGACTCCTGGACCCGCGCGGTGCTGCGGGCCGACGGCGGGCAGGTCGCGCGCTTGCGCCTGCCGGTCGTCCGCGAGCCGCTGTGGGCTGCGGCCGCGACGGCCGTCGCGGCCCAGCCGCCGCCCGTCACTACCCGCATGGCCGCAGACGGGACCGTTCTGGTCGCCGCCAGTCCCCATCCGGATGCGGCCGGTCTCTGGCTCGCTTTCCGCTCCTCCGCTCCGATCACAGCCGTGACGCTCGACGGGCGGCCGACCGGCCTGGCGCCGAAGCCGGGCAGTTGGGTCCACGTGAGATGGTCGGGGTCCGACGGCTTCATCCTGGGCCTTCGCGGTCCGCTCCCCAAGCGGACGGAGATCGTCGCCGGCGAGCTTTTCGACCGCTGGCTGGACCCCAGGCCCCTCGGCGCCGTCCCGCCAACCGACCAGCTGTGGGATCTCGCTGGTTCCAGCCTCGTCATCGGCCGCGTGGCCAATCCCCTGCCGCTCAGGCCCCCGCCGCTCAGGCCTGGTGGGTGATCCGGCCGCCGGTGATCGTCGGGGTGCGGCGGGCGCCCGGGATGTGCGCGGGCTCGGCAGTCATCAGGTCGGCTGCCGGATGCGTCTCACGCCGTCGCCGCGAGGGGCTCGATCCACGAGGGATCTTCCGCCCTGGCGGCGGGCGCGCAACCCTGCGCCCGACGCAGGGCGTTGGCCAGGTCGCGGTGCAGCACGATCTCACCGCTCGGAGCCTCGGAGTGTGGGGCGGGATAGCGGATCTCCGCCGGGTCGTCGGGGCGCACCTCCGGGAGGCCATCGACGCAGCGATGCTTGGCGAACAGCGCGCGCCGATCGGCCAGATCGACGGTTTCCCGCAAGGCGGGCGGGGCGTGTTCGGCCGCCTGGCTGAGGGGGTCTCGATGGCCGTCCCCCATCACGAACAGTCCGCTCGATCCGGACAGTTCCAGGATCCTGGCCATGGCGCGGGCCGGCCACGCGGTATCGATCCTGACCAGCACCAGGCCAGCGAGCGCGCTGGCGAATTGCAGCAGCATGCTCTCGGCGCAGCGGGGCGCCCACAGGGCGATCCGCTCGCCGGGGTCGTACCGGGAGAGCAGCGCCACCGCCAGGATCGCCGCATCGTCGCGCATGGCATCGAATGTCCAGACGCGTGGCGCCGCGCCGCCGAGGCCGCCGTCGGCGACGGCGACGCCGAAAGGCGTCTGTCGCGCCCACTCGATCAGGATGTCGCCCACTGTGGTCTCCCGCGCCGCGTTGTCGTTGCGGGCGGCCAGGCGGGCCAGGGGCAGGTTCATCGGGATCGGCGCCTTATCAACGGTGATTTCGCGGACCCGATTGTCTCTTGCCGGCGCCGTCGCGTCCGTCGCAACGGCGCGCAAGTGGATGCAACGGCGCGCGCCGCGTTGCATCCGGTGGCGCCGTCTGCGGACTCCCAGCCTGCCAAGGGCCTCGATCTCACGGAGACGGATCGCCGCCCTAGCGCAAGTTATCGCCATCCAGCTGGATGGCGATAACTTGCGCTAGAATCCCACTTTGGCGGCGAGTGCGCTGGTTCTGTTATCGGTACGCGCTTCAGCCGTGCCGGCTGCCGCACACCGGGCAGGTCACTTCGAGCGCGTAGCCCCACCAGATGCCCCGGCAATAGCTGCACCAATGCCCGGTCGCCTGGCGATCAGGCGGGCCGAAGGCCTCTGAGTATTTGCTGCTGCCGAGGTCCTTGAAGGGTTCCACGCCCGAGGGGCGGACCCGCGAGTACGGGAAGCTGAGGACTTCAGCGGCGGGGGCCTTCCCGTCTGGATCGTCCGGTCTGGCCATGAGATGGGTTCATGAAGCGCCGTCGAGGTCGTAGCGCTTGATCTTGTTGGCCAGCCCGACCCGCGACAACCCCAGCTCGCTGGCGGCGCGGCTCTGGTTCCAGCGATGCCGCAACAGCACCTCGCCGACCACGTGCTTCTCGAGGCTCTCAACCTTGTCCTTCAGGGTCGCCCCTTCGGGGACAAAGGCGCCGGCCGCCCGCGACCGGCGCGGCGGAGCGGCCAGGAGGACGGGCGACATGTTCTGAGTGGTGAGGTACTCACCGTCCTTGGCCAGCGCCACCATTCGCCGGATCTCGTTCTCCAGTTCGCGAACGTTGCCGGGGAAGTCGAAGTTGGCCAGTCTGTCGAGCGCTCCGGCCGATATCCCGAGGATCTTGCGGCCGATGGCGTCGCTGTGCTTGGCGGCGAAGAACTCGGCCAGCACCGGAATGTCGTCGGCACGGTCGCGCAGCGGCGGCGCCTCCAGTTCAAAGCCGCGCAACCGGAAATAGAGATCCTGGCGATACTTGCCGGCGGCCACCAGAGTCCGCAGGGAGGGGCTTGCCGCTGCAATGATGCGGACGTTGCAAAACTCGGTCTGGTCCGAGCCAAGGGGTTTCACCTCGCCCTCCTGCAGAAAGCGCAGGAGGCTGATCTGGAAGGAGGCCGAAACCTCGGAGATCTCGTCGAGGAAGACCGTGCCGCCGTCGGCGGCGCGGAACAGGCCCAGACGATCGGATATGGCGCCGGCAAAGGCGCCGCGCTTGTGCCCGAAAAGCTCTGACTGCAGCAGGTCGTCGGGCATGCCGCCGCAGTTCTGGACAAGCAGCGGACTGCCGCGGCGCGAGGAGTTGTAGTGGATGGCGCGCGCCAGCAACTCCTTGCCCGTGCCGGTCTCACCGTGAATCAGGATCGGCATCTCGGTTCTGGCGGCCTTGCGGGCCAGATCGCAGAGCTCGGCCATCTTCTCGCTGACGAACACCAGCTTCTCGAACCGCTGGCTCTCTCTGCGCAGAGGCACGCCGTGACTGTCGCTGAACAGCATCGAATCGCCGGCGACCTTGAATTCCCGCGACAGCAGCCGGTGGCGCCGGGCCAACTCGCGAGCCTCCAGCCCGCGCTTCACGACCAGGC
>Ga0302314_10003673_pt1 | contig 28254 bp, 26 predicted proteins | sample III_Palsa_N2_3_FD_200533 | JGI IMG/M metagenome (GOLD analysis project Ga0302314, IMG submission 200533) | Peat permafrost microbial communities from Stordalen Mire near Abisko, Sweden - III_Palsa_N2_3 | ecosystem: Environmental > Terrestrial > Soil > Palsa > Peat permafrost | place: Sweden...
TGTGCCGACCATCGGTCGGGCCGCGCGAAGCCCAATACACACCACGAAGTGGTCGCCGCCCGCGCAGGGCGCAGTTAGAATATCTTTATGGCAATCGCTGGAGAGAAGAAGGCCCTGACGTTTCAGGAGCTGTTGTTTACGCTGCAGAAGTTCTGGGCCGACCGTGGCTGCGTGCTGCAGCAGCCGTATGACATCGAGGTTGGTGCGGGGACGATGTCTCCCGACACGTTTCTGCGGGTGCTCGGGCCGAAGCCGGTGCGCATCGCCTATGCACAACCCTCTCGGCGTCCTGCAGACGGGCGGTATGGGGAGAATCCGAATCGGCTGTTTCGGCATACGCAGCTGCAGGTGATTTTGAAGCCGCCACCGGTGAATGTGCAGGAGCTGTATCTTGAGTCGCTCGAGGCGATCGGGATCGACTTGCGCGAGCACGATATTAAATTTGAGGAAGACAACTGGGAGTGGCCGGTGGGCGGCGCGTGGGGCGTGGGCTGGCAGGTGATGCTCGACGGGTTGGAGATTACGCAGTTCACGTACTTCCAGCAGTGCGGCGGGATGGATCTTGATCCGATCTGTGGGGAGATTACGTATGGGCTGGAGAGGATTGCGGGGTTCCTGCAGGATGTGGACTCGATCTACGACATCGTGTGGGCGGTGGAGCCGGATACGAAGCGCGAGGTGACGTATGGCGAGATGCGGCTGCCGGAGGAAGAGCAGTTCTCGGCGTATGGGTTTGACTATGCGGATGTAGCGAAGCTTTGGAATCATTTAGAGCTGTATGAGAGCGAGTGCCTGGGGCTGCTGGCGCAGGCCAAGGCGATGGATGAGGAAGAGGGTGTGGAGGTGCTGCGGCGCAAACGGTTCCCGGTGCTGGGCGCGTATGAGCTGGCGCTGAAGTGCTCGCACCTGTTCAATCTGCTCGATGCGCGCGGGGCGATCTCGGTGACGGAACGCGTGGGGGTGATGGCGCGAATTCGTACGCTGGTTGTGGGGGTCGCGAAGGCTTATGCGGCGCAGCAGGCAGCTTTGGGCGCTTAGTTTTTTGGCGTGTGGATTTCGATGCGCCGTTTGGATTTGAACTGAGATTTCTCCGTCTCGTGCGACGGGAATTGAGTGAGTGATGGCTGAGTTTTTGTTTGAGATTGGTTTGGAAGAGGTTCCGGCGCGGATGATCGCGGGAGCACAGGCGGAGTTGCAGCGGCGTGTGGTTGGGCTGCTGGAGCGGGAGCGGCTGGTTGCTGCGGGTGCGTCTGTTAAGAACGCGACCGTCAAGAGCTTTTCTACGCCTCGGCGGCTGGCAGTTTGGGTGGATGGGGTCGCCGAGCGGCAGGAGGATGTGGCCGAGGAGCTGATGGGGCCTTCGGCGAAGATCGCGTTCAAGGATGGGGTTGCGACTCCGGCGGCGATTGCGTTTGCGAAGAAGGCGGGCGTGGAGGTTGCGGCGCTGAAGACGGTCGAGACGCCGAAGGGGGAGTATCTTGCGGCGACGTCGGTGAAGGCGGGGCGTAGGGCGGCGGAGGTGATTGCCGCCGAGCTGCCGAAGGAGCTGGCGGGGATCTACTGGGCGAAGAATATGTACTGGCGGGCGGGGAAGCCGGAGCGGTTTGTGCGGCCCGTGCGCTGGCTGCTCGCACTGCTGGGCAACGCGATTGTGCCGGTGAGCTTTGCTGGGTATGACGCTGGTCGGGTGACGTATGGGCATCGCGTGCTGGCGGGGCCGAGTGCGATTACGATTGTTGCTCCGGGCGAGTACGAGGCGGCGCTGACGAAGGCGTTTGTGATGGCCGATGTGGAGGCGCGGCGGCATACGATTCGCAAGGAGCTGGACCGGGTGACGCGGACGGTTGAGGGGCTGCGGTGGCGTGAGGATGAGGAGCTGGTCGATAGCGTAACGCACCTGACGGAGTGGCCTTCGGTGCTGCTGGGTGGGTTCGAGGCGGCGTATCTGGAGCTGCCCGAAGAGGTGCTGGTGACCGTGATGCGGGATCACCAGAAGTACTTCGCGCTCGAGGATAAGAGCGGCAAGCTCGCGCCTTACTTTCTCGCGGTGCTGAACACGCAGGCGGATCGGGCGGGGATGGCGGTGATCCGGCATGGCAATGAGCGGGTGCTGCGGGCACGGTTCAACGATGGGCGGTTCTTCTGGGAGTTCGACCAGCGGACGCCGTTGAAGGATCGGGTGGAGCTGTTGAAGACGGTGACGTTCCAGAAGGATCTCGGCAGCTATGCGGAGAAGACGACGCGGGTGAGGGCGCTGGCGGCGGCTTTGAGTGCGCTGCTGATTGAGCGCGGGGTTACGGTGGATGCGGCTGCGGTCGATCAGGCGGTGGTGCTCGCGAAGACGGATTTGACGGCGGAGTTGGTGAAGGAGTTTACCGAGCTGCAGGGAGTGGTCGGCGGGCTGTATGCGCGGGCGCAGGGGTATGGTGAGGCTGTGGCGGTCGCGATTTATGACCAGTACAGGCCGGTCTCGATGGAGGCGGTGGTGCCTCGGAGTGTTGAAGGCTCGGTGCTCGCGATGGCGGACAAGGCGGATAGTATTGCCGGGATGTTTGGGCTGGGGCTGGAGCCTTCGGGGTCGAAGGATCCGTTTGCGTTGCGGCGGGCGGCGAACGGGATTGTGAAGATCCTGGCGGAGGGCTCGCTGCCGCTGACGTTAGGGGAGATTGCTGCTGCGGCGACTGCGGATGCGGCGGTTGCAGAGCGCATGGCGGGCTTCTTCCGTGAGCGGGTGGAGTTCTACCTCCGCGAGGTGAAGGGGCAGGCGTATGACGTGGTGACGGCGGTGCTGGTGGCCGATGCGGCGGATGTGCGGGATGCGCTGGCACGGGCTGAGGCAGTGACGGCGGTGCGTGGGTCGGAGGACTTCAAGGCGGTTTCGGCAGCGTTCAAGCGGATGAAGAATATTCTGGCGCAGGCGGCGGAGAAGGGGGTTTCGGTTGGTGCTCAGGTAGAAGCGGCGCTGCTGGTGGATGCTGCGGAGAAGGCTCTGGCTGCGCGGGCGGAAGAGTTGGCGGCGCTAGTTGAAGAGCTAAGGGCAGAGCGGCAGTATGGCGCGGCGCTTGAGCAGATTGCTTCGCTGCGGCCACAGGTGGATGCGTTCTTCGATGCGGTGATGGTGATGGCTCCGGAGGAGGATCTGCGGGGGAATCGGCTGGCGCTGCTCGCGCGGATTACCGGAGACTTTTCGCGGATTGCGGAGTTTTCGGAGATTGTCGTTGCGGGGTAGAAGCTAAAAGCGCCCTGCGCGGGCGGCGGTCACTTCGTGACTTTCGATCCGCTTCGCGGCGGTGCTCCCGTTGGTCGCCATAGTCTTTTGTGCTGATCGACTGGTTGGCGGCTTACGTCCCACCCTTCGACGATGATGCTGTCGAAGGATAGGGCACCCGGGCTTTATGGGTTCCTTAATCTCAAGAGCAAGATGTATGGGTTCTTAAATCTCAGGAGCGAGATGTATGGTTCCCATCGTAAGAGCGAGACGGGGAACCCTCTTTCGTGCCGACCAACGGGAGGGCTGCGCGAAGCGGATCACCTGTCACGAAGTGACCGCCCCGCGCGTAGCGGGCCCGTCCGGCAGGACAGCTTCTTTTCGCTCTATCCGCCAGGAAACTTCTTTCCGCTTTAGTGGACGCGTTGGAGGCGGTCGATGAGCTTCTGCACTAGAGGCTCGCCGGACTCGGTCCAGAGGAGGCGGCTTGAGGTGGCGCAGTGCTTCTCGACCGAGAGGGTGAAGGCGAGGAGCATCTCGATGTTTTTCTGGATGTAGAGAGTCGTCTGCTCGTCGAGTTCGGCGTCTTCTAAAACCCAGGGGGTGTCGAGGCCGAAGTCGATGCGGATGTGGCCGTTCTGGTCGAAGCTGGCGTCGTCGAATTCGGGGCCGAAGCCGAGGATGCGGACGGTGGTGGGGGTCTGCTTCCAGACGGTGTCGAGGCCCTCGGCGGTGTCTTCGAGCGTGGGGGACCAGAGGAGCCAGCGCATCTCGAACTCGTAGGCCATGTCTTCGTGGAGCTGCTCGGTGGCTTCGGCGACGGCGTTCTCGATGAGGGCGTCGGGTGTCTCTTCGGAGCGGTCGTCGTGGACGAAGAGACGCTGGTAGGAGGGGGACTCGGAGAAGCCGATGGGATAGGCGGCGGCGGCGGTGACGCGGGTGGCGTCGGGCATGCCGCTGACGCGGGCGAACTGGTTGAGGACGCAGACCAGCTTCTCGGGCAGGGCGGCGAAGCGGAAGGTGGGGAACCAGAGACTGAGGTAGAGCTGATCGGCCATCTGTTTATTTTATTCCTCTCGGGCCTGCCCCTCCGTCTTATTTGTGCAAAGTCTTCTATCTATAGGAGATAGGGGGTGACTTGGTGTGGGAGCGCCGTTGGGGCGTGATGATTTTGAGGGGATGATTTGTCAAGGGATGCTTGTCCTGCCGGACGGCCCCGCTCGCGCGGGGCGACCACTTCGTGGTGTGTGATCCGCTTCGCGTTGGGCCAACAGACGATTGTGCCGACCAACAGGAGGACCGCGCGACGCGATTACATGTCACGAAGTGACCGCCGCCCGCGCACGGCGCCCGTCCGGCAGGACAGAATCTTTTCAATCTTTTGATGAGAAGATTGATCTTAGAACTATGCGCTTTTCAGTAGAACGTTTGCGGGTTGGATTGCTGGTGGGCGCAGGCCTGTTGGTTGCGGTGATTGCGGGCTTCCTTGAGTTTGCGCACTATAAGGCGCACCGGATTATCGCGGATCTGCCGAAACGGCTGGGCGCGACGATCATCCGAGAGACGAACAACTACAGCTACTCGCAGTCCTACCAGGGGAAGACTGTCTTTACGCTCCACGCGGGCAAGGGCGTGGAGCATAAAGACGGCAAGATGCAGCTGCACGATGTCGACCTGACGATGTATGGACGGAAGGGCGACCGGGCGGATCATATTTCGGGCGCGGACTTTGAGTACGACGAGAAGGCTCAGGTGGTGCGGGCGCTGGGGCTGGTGCATCTCGATCTGCAGGCTCCTCCGGCTGAGGAGGCGGTTGCGCTGGGGGTGGTGCCGGGGAAGGGTGCGGCGGCGAATCCTAAGCCAGGACCGAAGGCTGGCGCGCCGGATCGGGTGGTGCATATTACGACCAGCGGGCTGGTGTATCAGCAGAAGCTGGGGCTGGCGACGACCGATCAGGAGATTGAGTTTACGGTTGGCGGGTTGGCGGGAAAGGCGTTGGGGGCGCAGTACAACTCGGCGACCGGGGGGGTGGTGCTGCAGTCGGCGGTGACGATGCATGGGGTGGAGCATGGTCAGGCGGTGCTGTTGACGGCGAATCATGGGGAGTTCGATCGGCAGGCGGAGTTGGCGACGTTGCAGCATGCGCGGTATAGCTCGGGCGGTGAGACGGCGGAGGCTGAGGTGGGGGTGATTCATCTGCGGGCGGATGGGTCGGCGGAGCGGATTGAGGGCGAGCAGCATGTGCGGCTGGAGCGGGCGGATGAGGGGGTGGTGACGGCGGATCGTGGAGATCTGACGCTCAACCCTGAGAGCAAGCCGACGCTCGCGGTGCTGACGGGTACGGTGCGGTATGCGGATGACGAGCCGCTGCGGCAGGGCAACGGGAGTGCGGCGAAAGCGACGCTGCACTTCGATGGGCAGGGTCGGGTGGAGCATGTGCTGCTGAATGGCGGGGCGGGGCGTGCGGCGGATCGGGTGGAGAGCACAGAGCGGGTGCGGACGGCGGCGGGGGCGGCGTGGTCGCAAAGGGATTTGAGCGCGGAGACGGTGGAGTTGGCGCTGGCGGCTGGGGCTGCTGGAGCTGCGGGTTCGTCAGGGGCTGCTGGTGGGATGGAGTTGCGGGAAGCTACGGCGGTGGGTGGTGCGCGGCTGAATTCGGTGGCGGCGGTGGGTGGGGGGTGGAGCAGGCTTTCGGGGGATCGGCTGGAGGCAAAGTTTGTGGCGCCGCGTGGGCAGACGGAGGTTTCGACGGTGCATGGGGTGGGGCATACGGTGCTCGACCAGATGGGGACGAAGGGGATTGAGCAGGTGAGTGCGGGGGATGCGCTGACGGTGAACTTCCGCGAGCTGAAGAAGACGGCTGGGGCGCGGGAGAACGGGGCGGTTGAGGTCGCGACGGCGGCGCAGGACGGGCATGTTGTGATCACGCGGACGGTTCCGGCTGGGGCTGCATCGGTTGCGTCTGGTTCGGGCAAGGCTGGGTTCGATAAGAGCAAGGTTTCGGGGCCGGAGGTGCAGCATGCGCGGGCGGATCGGGCGAGCTTCGATCAGGATTCGGATCTGGTGACGCTGGCGGGGTCGGCGGAGCTGTGGGATGCGGCGAGCCGGGTGTCGGCGAACAAGGTGGTGATGGAACAGGGGAGTGGGGATGCGACGGCGGATGGGGCGGTGCGGGTGACGTATCAGCAGGTTTCTGGGTCGCAAGGTTCGGGGCTACAGGCGTCTGGACAACAGGCGTCTGGACAGCAGATGGGTGCGACAACGGAGTCGCAGCCGACGCATATTCTTGCGGAGCGGGCGGAGCTGCTGCATGATGCAGGGCGGGCTACGTTCTATGGGGCGGGGAGTGGGGCTGGTGGGATGAAGCTGGCGCGGCTTTGGCAGAGTGGGGCAGATGGGCAGGGTGGATCGCAGGTGGAGGCTCCCGTGCTGATTCTTGAGCAGGGGAGTGGGCAGGGGCATGGACGGCTGACGGCGCGTGGGGTAGGGGCGGGGGCTCCGATGGCGGTAAGGACGGTGCTGGTGAGTGCGGCGGGGAAGGGGCGGGCTGCGACGACTGGTTCAGGTGTGGCTGGAGCTGCTGGATTGGCTAGGAATACAGCGGGGGCGGCGGAGCAGGGTAAGGCTGTTCCGGTTCAGGGACAGGTTCAGGGACAGGCGCAGGGACAAGTGCAGGCGCAGGGTCAGAAGCAAGGGCAGGGTGCGAAACGGAGTGGGCGAGCTGGATCGAATGCGGGGCTGCCGGGGAGTGGGGAGACGCAGGTCGTCCGGGTGACCAGCCGGGAGATGGTGTACTCGGAGGAGACGCGGCAGGCGGAGTTTAGTGGGGGAGTGCGGGTGCTCGATGCGGATGGAGATCTGCGGGCGCAGCAGGCTACGGTTTTCTTGCAGGCGGCTTCGAGTGGGGCGGGGAAGAGCGGGGTGGACGGGGCTCGTACGGGTGGGAATAGTGGCTCGGCTGCGAATGGGGTTGGTAAGGCGGGTGGTGCGAGTGGCGTGGGTGGGTTGACGAGCGGTGGCGTGGAGCGCGTTGTGGCCACCGGGCAGGTCGATATGACCGAGCCGGGACGGCATGCGACGGGGGATCGGCTGGTGTATACGGCGAGCGACCAGATGTTTGTGCTGACAGGGACGGTGGCGAATCCGCCGAAGGTGGTGGATGCGGAGCAGGGGACGGCTACGGGAGCTTCGCTGCGGTTCCACGCGGGAGACGATGCGGTGGTGATCTCGGGCGAGGGCGGTGCGGCTGGGCAGAAAGTTCGAACGCAGACTAAGGTTAACTAAACAGTAGCGGCCCGGGCTGGGCGCTACGGGCGCAATCAGGCGAGTTTGGTGGGTTGAGCGGCAGGGCCAGCGGAAAGGTTTTATGCAGACGCAGGAACAGAGGCAGCAGAGCGGGGACGAAGGGAGCGCGAAGACGGTGCGGACCCTGACGACGAATGAGATTGGCAAGAGCTATGGCGGGCGCGAGGTAGTGCGCGGGGTGAGCCTCGAGATCCAGCAGGGTGAGGTGGTGGGGCTGCTGGGACCGAACGGTGCGGGGAAGACGACGAGCTTCTACATGATCGTGGGGCTGGTGCGACCGGATAAGGGGCAGGTGCTGTGCGATGGGGTGGATATCTCGCGGCTGCCGATGTATCTGCGGGCGCGGAACCACGGGATCAGCTATCTGCCGCAGGAGCCGAGTGTGTTTCGCAAGCTGACGGCGGAGGAGAACATCATGGCTGTGCTCGAAGCACAGTCGTTGAGCTGGGAGGAGCGGCGGGCGCGGACGGACAAGCTGATCGAGCAGTTGAATCTGGGTCATGTGCGGAAGACGCGCGGGTATGCGCTGAGCGGTGGAGAGCGGCGAAGGGTCGAAATTGCGCGGTGCCTGTGTATCGAGCCGGCGTTTATCTTGCTGGACGAGCCGTTTTCGGGAATCGACCCGATTGCCGTGCTTGATTTGCAGGAGATTATTTTCAATCTGAAGAAGAGTGGAATCGGGATTTTGATTACCGATCACAACGTTCCGGAGACGCTGGCGGTGACGGATCGGGCGTACATCATTACCGAGGGAAAGATCTTTCGGCATGGGACGCCGCGAGAGCTGGGGCGCGATCCGGAGGTGCGGCGGATCTATCTGGGCGAGAAGTTTTCGATGGACTGATTTCGATGGATTGATGGTTAAGGTAGAGGCAGGATTCGGTGAGGTTGTGGGCATGCGATGCGCCGAAGGGGCTTGTGGCGAGTGTGGGAATGCAGGGTCTGGGTGCAACGAAAGTTGTAGGGTGTGGGGGGCGTGTGTCCGTAAGGTACTGGTATCGCGGGGCGGTTACCAGATTGGGACGGCACGAAAAAAAACTGCGGAGGGCATGATTAAGTCTCTCCGTGTAGACTGTGGCCAAGCCGGTGATTCCATGGTTTTAAGACTGGTTTCCTCGGCGAGTCGGGTGCAGGGTGGATCGGCTGGAAGGTGTTTCCGTCGATCGCGCGCTTCGTAATTGAATCGGGCCAAGAGCTGTCTTAACCAAGGCCAAGAGGTATCCAGTGCTGCTGCAACCAAAGCTCAATATGCGGGTCTCCCAACGCCAGGCGCTGACGCCTGGACTGGTGCAGATGGTCAGCGTCCTGGCGCTGAACAAGCTTGAGTTGCGCGAGATGATCAACACCGAGATGGTGGAGAATCCGGTGCTTGAGGAGCTGGACGAGATTGCGACGTCGCTCGATGAGCGGGCGGGGATTGAAGGCGATCGGGAGATGTCTGCCGAGCAGACGGCGACCGAGGCCGAGCGGGTGGAGAAGGACCCGTTCGACGAGATCGACTTTGGCAGTTATTTTCAGGACTACCTCGATCCGGGGTTCCGGACGACGTCGAATTTTGAGGAGTTCGACAAGCCTTCGTTTGAGAACTTTCTTTCTCAGCCGAGCACGCTGACCGACCACCTGATGTGGCAGCTGGGTGCGCTGACGCTGTCACCGCGGGTGCGGGAGGCTGCGGAGCTGCTGGTCGGAAACCTGAACGAGGATGGGTATCTTTCGGCGAGCGATGACGAGCTGATCAAAGTGCTGGTGGAGACGCGGCGACCGCTGCGGTCGGAGCCGATTCCGTTTGAGCGGGCTTCGCGGAATCTGCTGCACAGGCCGCTGGTCTCGGGCTCGGTGACGGTGGGGGGCTCGGCTGAGGCGTGGCTGGCGGAGATGCGGGAGCAGACGCCGCCGCAGAAGGAGGTCGTCGAGATGACGACGCCGCCGGATGCGCTGGGGATCGGGGCGGAGGATCGCGCGGAGGCGAGCGCGGCGCTCGAGGCGGCGCGGACGGTGATGAGCCAGCTCGATCCGGCGGGGATTGGAGCACGGGATCTGAAGGAGTGCTTGCTGCTGCAGATTGCGGCGCGGGAGCGCGAGCTGGCGCTAATGCTGAAGCGGCGGCGGACGGCGGCGGCTGCCGAAGAGGCGAGGGTTGCTGAGGAGCTGGAGCTCGAAGCCGAGGAGACGGCGCGGGCGGCTGGAGTGCAGCCGGAGCGGGTGAAGGAAGAGGTTGCGATTGTGCCCGAGGCGCTGGCCATGCGTGAGGCTCCGCTGGCAAAGCTGCAGAACGGGACGCATCCGGTGGTGCGGGCGGAGGCTTCGGTCTTCGGGATTGCGACGCATGTGGTGCTGCATTGCCTGCCGCTGCTGCAGAAAAAAGACATGCGGGAGCTGACGCGGAGCTGCGGCAGGAGCGCGGAAGAGGTGCAGGCGGCGGTCGAGTTTATCCGGACGCTTGACCCAAGACCGGGGCAGCGATACAACCAGGGCGAGACAAGACTGATCGAACCGGATGTGGCGTTTGTGAAGCGGGACGACCGGTATGTCGTGGTGATGAACGAAGAGGATATGCCGACGCTGCGGCTGAACCAGGGCTATCGCAAGATGCTGCGCGAAAAGCAGACGGAGAAGGACGTTCGCGAGTATGTGAAGGAGCGGTACAAATCCGCGATTCAGCTGCTGCGCAATATTGAGCAGAGGAAGAATACAATTGTCCGCACCTGCGAGGTGATTGTGCGTCGGCAGGCGGAGTTTCTCGAACACGGCGAGCAGTCGCTGAAGCCGATGATGATCAAGGAGGTGGCCGAAGAGATCGGGGTGCATCCTTCGACGGTGAGCCGCGCGGTCGCCAACAAATACGTGCATACGACACAGGGTGTCTACGAGCTGCGCTTCTTCTTCAGTGAAGGAGTGAATGGGCCCGAGGGCGGGGATCTTCCGCTGGTGTTGCTAAAGCGTAAAGTGAAGAAGCTGATTGAAGATGAAGATCCACGCAAGCCTTTTACGGATGACCAGCTTGCGGCGGAGTTGCAACGGCAGGGCATCCAGGTGACGCGGAGGACAGTCGCCAAGTATCGCGAAGATATGCAGATTCCGAGTACTCACCAGAGGCGCGTGCGGTAAGCAGGCGTCTAACTGTAAGAGAGGGAATTAGATGGATATTGAATACACCGGAAGACAGATCACCGTTACGAAGAAACTGAAGGCCCAGGCGGAAGCGGGGCTTGCACGCATTGCGAAACTGGTCTCGCGTACGGCGAGTGCGCATGTGATTCTGACCACCGACAAGTACCGGCGGATCGCCGAGGTAACTCTGACATCGCGCGGCTTCAGTCTGGTCGCGGCGTGTGAAGATACGGAGATGGAGACGGCGCTGCACGATGCGCTGAGCAAGCTGGAGCGGCAGGCGGTGCGGCACAGCAAGAAGAAGACGACCGAGAAACGACACCCGAAGGCGGCGCAGGCGGGGTTGCGGCAGGCAGCTGTGCTTGAGCCGGAGGTCGATGGCTCGGAGCTGGTGGGCCAGGCGCTGCGGATGAGCGCGCAGGCCAGCAACGGAAGCAATGGGACGAATGGAAGCTCCGGTAGCCGGTTGAATGGGAACGGCGCGTCGGGCAAGGGCGTGGGCCGGAAGGCGGTGGCGATGGTGGTGCACTCGTTTCCGTCGAAGGCGTCGCGAGCGCCGATCGTTGAGCCGCATATCGTGCGCTCGATCGACAGCGCGGCGATTGGGCCGATGTCGCTGGAGGTTGCCGTGAAAGAGGCGGCTTGCCGGGATCGCGATGTTTTTGTCTTTCGCGATACGCTGGGTCAGGCTATGGTGTTACATCGGCAGCGCGACGGCCGAATGGAATTGATACAGATCCCGTAGGAGATAGAGAACGGGCGGCTGCTGTGAGGCCGTCCGTTCCCATTTGGGACAAGCCAGTAGAGATCCTCGCTTTGCCTCATCCGGGCCCCGCTTCGGCGGCATAAGATGGCAGGCGAGGAGATCCTCAATATGCGGCCAGAGGCATCGTGGGGTGGGAGCCTTCGGATGGGCTCGGGGGCAATGCTGACGTCGTTTGATCTGGATCAGCTGCCGTGTATTGCGCTTATCGAGGCGGGTGGTGAGGTGCTGGCGCGCAACCAGGTCTACCGTGAGTTGAGTGGGGACTTGGGGACTGGGGCGTGTGCGCTGGATCGTCTGCTGTTGGGGGCTTCAGCGAAGCGGCCCAAGCGGACGGAGCGTCGGCAGAGATTCGACTGTTTGATGGTGCGGAAGAGCGGGCGGCCACTGCCGGTGAGCGGGTCGGCGCGGGCGATCACGTATGCGGGGCGACCGGCGCGGCTGATTCTCCTGATGGAACGGATGGAGAACGCCGGGGCCACCGATGTGGGCGAAGGGCTCTTGTTCGATGGGCTGCTGAACTCGTTTCCCGAGGCGGTTGCGGTGACCTTTGGAGAGCGGATTTTTCATGTGAATGAGGAGTTCGCGACGTTGTTTGGCTATGCGGCGAGCGAGGCGATTGGGAAGAGCCTGAGCGATCTGATTGTGCCGGAGGATCGGCGGTCGGAGCTGGAGGGGCTGGCGGAAGCGCTGCGGACGAATGGGCGGGCGATGTGCGAGACGACGCGGAGGACGCGTGCGGGCGAGGAGATCGAGGTTGCAATCCTGGTGGTGCCGCTGGCACTGGGTGGTGGCGTGATGGGCCAGATTGTGACTTATCGCGATATCCGCGAGCAGAAGCTGGCGGACGCGCGGCTGGAGTTCAACGCGATGCACGACAGCCTGACGGGACTGGCAAATCGGGCGCTGTTTCTCGACCGGTTGCGGCTGACGATGGCGCGGTTTGAGCGCAGGTCGCAGAGTGGGTTTGCGGTGATGTTTCTGGATCTTGATGGGTTCAAGCAGGTGAACGATTCGTTTGGGCACTCGGCTGGTGACGAGCTGCTGCAGGAGGTGGCGCGGCGGCTGGAGCGGTGCCTGAGGCCGGAGGATACGGTCGCGCGGTTTGGCGGAGATGAGTTTGCGTTGCTGATCGCAGAGGCGAGTTCGCTCGAGCACCTGGCGCAGGTGGCGGACCGGATCCAGGCGGAGATTGGCGAGATTGTGAAGGTGGGGGCAGATGAGGTGACGGTGTCGGCGAGCATCGGCATCGCGATTGGGACGGCGCAGTATCGTTCGCCGGAGGAGATCCTGCGCGACGCGGACTTTGCGATGTATGCGGCGAAGGCGGCGGGGAAGAAGCAGTATGAGTTCTTTCGGCCTGGAGTGGCTCCGCTGCGCACGCTGCATATGCCGACGAGCCGGCCGAAACGGCGAACGGCGGGGGGGATGCCGACGGGGCGGATGAATGCTTCTTGAGGAAGGCTTTGGGCTAAGCGGATTGGGTGCACTGGGTGGACTGGCGAAGCTGGTTCAAGACGTTGGCGGGATACATTCAATGATCGGGCGCGCAATCCCACAAAACGGCTATTCGGCTTGGCGCTGGATTGATCGAGGGGTGTGAGCCGGATGCTAGGATTTCTGCATGCTTGAACGACGTGGAAGCGGTGCGACCGGGAAGCCTAAGAAGAGCGCAAAGGTTGCGAAAAAGCTGGTGCGGCGGAAGCTGCCGCTTGTGCCGATTCCGCCAGTGGCGGCGAAGGGCGATGCGGCGGGTGGTGAGGGCGCGAGCGAGCTGGTGATCGTGACCGGGATGTCGGGGTCGGGCAAGGCTTCGGCTTTGAAGGCGTTTGAGGACCTCGGGTACTACTCGGTCGACAATTTGCCACTGGAGCTGATTCCGCGGTTTGCAGATCTGGTGCGGCAGTCGACGGAGATCGAGCGCGCGGCGCTGGTGATCGATGTGCGCGAGGGGAGTCGGCTGGAGCGGTTTCCGGCGATCCTGAAGCGGGTGCGGAAGGTGCTGGCGACGCGGCTGGTATTTCTTGAGGCGAACGAAGATGTGCTGGTGCGGCGGTTTTCGGAGACGCGCAGGCCGCATCCGATGGAGCGCGGCGAGAAGCGCGGGGAGACGGTGCCGCAGTCGATTCGGGCGGAGCGGAAGCGGCTGGACCCGATTCGGAATGTGGCGGATATTCTGCTGGATACGACGCGGTTCAATGTGCATGAGCTGCGGGCGCATATTACGGCTCAGTTCGAGCGTGGTGAGAGTGAGCGGAACCTTGCTGTGGCGGCGACGAGTTTTGGATTCAAAAACGGCGTACCGGCTGAGGCGGACCTGGTGTTTGATGTGCGGTTTCTGCCAAATCCACACTTCATTCCGGAGTTTCGCAAGCTGACGGGACGGCATCCGAAGGTTGCCAAGTATGTGCGAGGGTTTCCGCAGACGCAGGAGTTTTTGGATAAGACGACGGATATGCTGAAGTTCCTGCTGCCGCATTACATCAAGGAAGGCAAGAGCTATCTGACGGTGGCGTTTGGGTGTACCGGGGGGCAGCATCGGTCGGTTTTTATCGCGGAAGAGATGAAGAAGCGGCTGGCGACGGAAGGGTATCGGGTGAAGGCTTCGCATCGGGACATGCCTAGATAGAGGCAAAGCAACTGCGCCCTGCGCGGGCGGTGGTCCCATCGTGACGCGTATACCGCTTCGCGCCGCGCTCCCGATGGTCGCAAGCAAAAGTAAGGTATGATTGCCTTACTATGGCGACGCTTAGGATCTCGTCGAAGGGGCAGGTGACGTTCAAGCAGTCTGTGCTACGGCACCTCGGGTTGAAGCCGGGCGACCAGGTGCAGGTGGAGCTGCTGCCTGAGTCGGGCGTTTCTCTTCGTCCGATCCACCCGACGGGCTCGGTGGATGCGCTATTTGGGCTGCTGAAGGATGAGGGGCGAAGCGAGGCGGCGACGATTGAGGAGATCGAGCAGGCGATCGCGGATGGCTGGGGCGGCCACGGAGCGGTGAAGGTCTGATGAAGATCAATGCGGATACGAATCTGCTGGTGCGCCTTATGACCGCGGACGATCCGGAGCAGGCCGAGATTGCGCGGAGAGCCTTTGTCGAGGCGAGCGCAGTGATTGTTACTCTTCTGACGTTGTGTGAGCTGAGTTGGGTTTTGCGGTCGACCTACGGACTGGCGCCTAGCAGAGTTGCCGATGCGCTGGCTATGCTGATCCAGACACGGCGGGTCGTTACCGCTCGAGCGGCGGCGGCGGCGGGGATTGCGATGTTGCGGAGCGGCGGAGATTTTGCAGATGCGGCGATCGAGAGCCTGGGCAGTGAGATGGGAGCGGAGGTCTTCGTCAGTTTCGATCGCAGGGCGGTTAAGTTACTGACGAGCGCAGGAAGGCCCGCGAGGCTGTTGGCACGCTCTGTGGGACACGCCGTAGAATAAGGTTCGTGAAGACATCCGTTCGAATGATCTGGGGTTGGGCCGCGTGAGGCGGATCGGTCGGCTGCTGTTTTATCTGCGACCGTATGCGCTGTATTCGCTTGCGTCTGTTGTGCTGATGGCGCTGGTGGGAGCGATGAGCGCGTTTCGCATCCTGCTGGTGCGGCCGATCTTCGATAAGGTCTTAAGTCCTGACTCGCCGATGAGCGACCTGCTCGTGTTTTCTCTGCCGTATGTGCATCGCACGATCAATCTGCATTTTCTGGTGCCGAGTCACTTCCACAATGCGTGGACGGTGATTGCGTATGCGCTGGTGGTGTCGGCGCTGGTGAAGTCAGTGTGTGACTATACGGGCACGTACCTGGTGAATCATGCGGGGTTCGGCATGATTACCGACCTGCGCAACGACCTGTATAACGCGGTGCTGCGGCGGTCGGTGGGGTTCTTTCAGAAGCATACGACGGGTACGCTGCTGTCGACGTTGATCAACGACGTTGAGCGGGTGCAGACGGCGATGTCGAGTGTGCTGGGAGAGTTTCTGCAGCAGTTGTTCACGCTGCTCTTCATGGTCGTGGCGGTGGTCGAACTGGGGGGCAAGCTGGCGTGGGTGCTGCTGCTGTTTATCCCGGTGGTGATCTCGTCGGCGCGGCGGATTGGGCGGCGGGTACGGCAGACGACGCGCAAGGGGCAGGACAAGCTGGCGGAGATTCAGAACATCCTGCACGAGACGATTACGGGCAACGGCATCGTGAAGGCCTTTGGGATGGAGGTCTGGGAGATGGCGCGGTTCCGGCGGGCGGCGAAGCGGCTGTTCGCGGCGAACCTGAAGTCGGTGAGCGTGCAGGCGATCAGTTCGCCGCTGATGGATGCGATCGGGTCGGTGGCGATCGCGATGTTGTTGCTGCTGGGGCGCAATGGGATCAAGCATCACACGATGACCGAAGGGTCATTTATCGCGTTTCTATTCGCGGTGTTTTCGCTGTACGACCCGGTGCGGAAGTTTGCGATGTTCTACAACAGCTTTCAGCAGGCGCTCGGGGCGAGCGAGGATATCTTCACCTTCATGGACGCGCAGGACGATGTGCGCGAGAAGAAGCGGGCGAAGGTGTTGAAGGGATTCAAGGAAGGCGTCACGTTTGAGCATGTTGGGTTCGCCTATGAGAACGAGGGCGAAGAGGTGCAGGTGCTCCATGGCTTTGACCTGGCGGTGAAGCGCGGCGAGGTGATTGCGCTGGTGGGGCCGAGTGGGGCGGGAAAGTCGTCGCTGGTGAATCTGATTCCGCGGTTCTTCGATGTGAATGAAGGGCGGATTCTGATCGATGGGCATGACTTGCGGGATGTGACGATCGAGTCGCTGCGCAAGCAGATTGGGAAGGTGACGCAGGAGGTCGTGCTGTTCAACGACACGGTGCGGAACAACATCGCGTATGGGCAGCCGGATGTGCCGCTGAGCAAGGTGCAGGAGGCGGCGCAGATGGCGCTGGCGCACGACTTTATTTTGCGGATGCCGAATGGGTATGACACGGTGATTGGCGAGAAAGGCGTGCGGCTGAGCGGGGGCGAGCGGCAGCGGCTGGCGATTGCGCGGGCGATTTTGAAGAATGCGCCGATTCTGATTCTGGATGAGGCGACGTCGGCGCTCGATACCGAGAGTGAGGCGTTTGTGCAGGCGGCGCTGAGCAACCTGATGCAGGGGCGGACGGTGTTTGTGATCGCGCATCGGCTGTCGACGGTGCGGCATGCGAGCCGGATCGTGGTGCTGGAGCGGGGGCGGATTACGGAGATTGGGACGCATGAGGAGCTGATTCAGAACTCGGGAACATATCGGCGGTTGCATGATCTGCAGTTTGGGGCGGAGCGGGAGTTGGTTGCGGCGGAGATTCTGCCGGGCGTTGTGGTGGAGGAGCGGGTTTGAGCGCAGTGTATTCGATGACGGGGTTTGCGAGCGTGCGGCTGGATGGGCTGGAGGCGGGGTCTGCGACGCTGTCGGTGAAGAGTGTGAATCATCGGTTTCTCGATCTGCTGGTGCGGGTGCCGGGGCAGATGGAGGCGCTGGACGCGCAGCTGCGCAAGCTGGTGACGGCGGCGGTGCGGCGGGGGCATGTGGAGCTTTCGGTACAGATTGAGCGGCGGGTGCGGAGTTCGGTAGGGTTCAACGACGAGCTGCTCGCTGGGTATATCGAGGCGTTTCGTGCGACGGCTGCACGGCATGGGTTGAATGCCGAGCCGGATTTGAACGAGATGCTGCGGCTGCCGGGGATGCTGGTCGCTCAGGCGGCTGCGCCGAAGGAAGAGGCTGCGGCGCTTGAGGCGGCGGTGTTGGAGGCGATGCCTGGGGTGCTGGATGCGTTCAACGCGGCTCGTGCGGAAGAAGGCGCTTCGCTGGTGGTGGCGTTGAAGGCTAGTATGGAGCGGCTGAGGGTGCTCGCCGATGAGGCTGCGGCGCTGCGGGGGGATGTGCGGGCGGCGATGTTTGAGCGGCTGCGGGTGCGGATTGGGGAGTTGACGCAGCCTTCGGCGACCGGCGAGCTTGAGGCAAGGTTGCTGACTGAGGCGGCTCTGTTGGCGGAGCGGAGCGATGTCGAAGAAGAGCTGGTGCGGCTGAGGACGCATGCGGAGCGGTTTATTGCGATGCTCGAGGATGCGGGCGAGGTGGGGAAGAAGCTCGACTTTTTGCTGCAGGAGTTGAATCGCGAGGCGAATACGCTGCTGTCGAAGACGAGCGGGGCTTCGTCGGGCAATGGGCTACGGATTACGGAGATTGGGCTGGAGATGAAGGTGGAGATCGAGCGGGCGCGGGAGCAGGTACAGAATCTGGAGTAAATAAAACGCCCTGCGCGGGCGGCGGTCACTTGGTGACATGTATACCCGCTTCGCGTCGCTCCTCCCGTTGGTCGGCACTAAATCTTGTTTGCGACCAGCGGGAGCACCACGCGAAGCGATCACACACCACGAAGTGGTCGCTGCCCGCGTAGGGCGCTTTTGAGTTGTTGCACTAGAGTTGTAGAACCACTCGGGAAACCTTGGATTTACGTTCGTACCATCGCGTTCTGCCGGTCAGCAAGTACACTGGACGCTCAGAGACAATTTCAAAAGGGCTTCAATCAGAGGACATGGCAGGCATACTTTTTATTATTTCTGCGCCTTCGGGCTCCGGTAAATCGACCTTGGTGAGCCAACTGCTGACGCTGGTGGAAGGGTTCGATTTCTCGATCTCGTATACGACGCGGGCGCCACGGGGCTCGGAGACCGATGGGCGGGAGTATCACTTTGCGACCCGCGAAGAGTTCGAGCGGATGGTTGCGGCGGACGAGTTCCTGGAGTGGGCAGAGGTCTTCGGCAACTACTATGGGACGGCGCGGTCGGCGCTCGATGCGGCGAATCAGCAGGGAAGGGATTTGCTGCTCGATATCGATGTCCAGGGTGCGTTGCAGATCTTGAAGAAGGTGCCGGAGGCGGTGTCGATCTTTGTGCTGCCACCGAGTCCGCAGGTGCTGGAGATGCGGCTGAGGAACCGGAGCCAAGCTGAGCATATGACGGCGGAGGCGGTGATTGCGCGGCGGCTTTCGGAGGCTCGGGAAGAGCTGAAGAAGATGGGGCAGTACCGGTATGCGCTGGTGAACGATGTGCTTGACCAGGCGGTGACGGAGCTGCGGGCGATTGTGCTTGCGGAGCGTGCGGTGGAGGCTGAGGGCGAAGATGCGGAGGCTTCGGCGATTGCCGAGGGGTGTAGGACGGATCGGCCTTCGGAGCGGTTGAACAAGGCGCTGGCGACGTTTGTTTAGGGGATTGTGGATGACAGGCGGCGAGGCTTGCTATCTTATTCCGCCGGGCTGCTATAGGCTCTAGAATACGGGGTGAGACCAAATGACGATTGTGCCGACGGATAATGCCTTCCACAACAAGTACAGCCTGGTCAAAGGAGCTGCGCGTCGTGCGCGGCAACTGCAATCGGGTGCGCCAGCACTCGGCATCTCGAAGTCGATGAAGGCGTGCCGCGTGGCCCAGGATGAGATTCGCCAGGGACATGTGACGTACGTGGTGCAGCAACAGCCGGCCAAGCTCCCCATCGAGCCGGGCCTGTAGATAAGAAGGCTATGGCAGCGGAAGCAACGGAACAACTGCGTGCGTACGTCGAGTACTTCCGCGACCTGGGAATCCACGAGTTTTATCGCAACGGCGAGCCGCTGGCGGCTGAAGAAATTGCTGCGCTGCTGGGGAATTCGGCTGCTGTGGCTGAGCCGGTTGCGGTGCGGCCTGCGGCTGCTTCGCCTGCTAAGCCTGTGCCGCGGGCTGCTTCGGCTTCTCCATTTGGTGGGACTTCGCCGTTTGCCGGGCCTCCGGTAGCGGCGCGGTCGGCGCCGGTTGCGCCTCCTGTTGCTTCCACTGTTTCACGGCCAGCTATGCTGGTGGCTGCTCCTGTTCCCCCCTCTGCGCCGGTTGCTGTGGCGAGTTCTCTGGAGATTCCGATTCCGAAGCCTGTTCCTTTTGACCAACTTGTTTCTTTGCCTGCGGAGCGTGTGTTGCCCGCCGATAAGGCTGCTGCGCTGGCGGCGATTCACGCAGAGATTGGCGACTGCACGCGGTGTCCGCTGGCGTATGCGGGACGACGGAAGATTGTTTTTGGGGATGGCGATCCGAACGCGCGGTTGATGTTTATCGGAGAAGGGCCGGGGGCGGATGAAGATGCTTCGGGGGTGCCGTTTGTGGGTAAGGCGGGGCAGTTGCTGAACAACATGATCAATGCGATGGGGCTGAAGCGCGAAGAGGTCTATATCGCGAACATCGTGAAGTGTCGGCCGCCTGCGAATCGTCAGCCGGAGCCGGTGGAGGCGAATACCTGCTCGCCGTTTTTGGTTAAGCAGATTGATGTGGTGCAGCCGCAGGTGATTGTCGCGCTGGGGGCGACGGCGGCGACGTATGTGCTGGGCGTGAAGCAGTCGCTGGCTTCGTTGCGTGGGGAGTGGCACTCGTCCCGTGGGGCGAAGGTTGCGGTGACGTACCATCCGGCATTTCTGCTAAGGGATCCGCGGCAGAAGGGTGAGGCTTGGAAGGATCTGCAGCGAGTGATGGTGGAGCTGGGGTTGAAGGCTCCGGCGAAGACTTCTTAAAAGCGCCCTGCGCGGGCGGCGGTCACTTCGTGACGTATATACCCGCTTCGCGGTGGTGCTCCCGTTGGTCGCAAGGGAAGATTGTGCCGACCATCGGTCGGGGCGACGCGAAGCCCAATACACGTCACGAAGTGACTGCCGCCCGCGTAGGGCGCCTGTCCGGCAGGACATTTTTTTAGCAGGTAATCTTGAGAAGATGCCTGTCTTTTGTGATGTAGCTTTGCCTATTCCTCTCGACCAGAACTTTACCTATGCGCTCAACGGCGTGGTTCCTGTTGTGGGCGCGCGGGTGCTGGTGCCGTTTAGTGGGCAGCGTCTGATGGGAGTGGTGGTGCGGGTGCATGAAGATCCTCTGCCTGAGGGCGTTGAGGTGAAACCGGTCCAGCAGGTGCTGGATGATGCGGCGCTGCTGCCGGAGGGGCTGATGCGGCTGGCGGCGTGGATCGCGCAATACTATGTTGCGCCACTGGGTGAGGTGCTGCGGGGGATGTTGCCGCTGGGGGCGGAGGTGAAGCGGCACTTTGTGTATACGATTGCCGAGGCTGGGCGGCGGGTGTTGTATGAAGGGGCGGCGAAGGGATCGTCGCGGCGGTCGAAGCTGACGCCGGAGGAACAGAATCGCGAGTATGCGGTGCTGAACTATCTGGAGAGCGGTGAGGCGGCGAAGATGGGGGCGCTGCGGTCGGCGACGGGCGCGGGGAAGGCGCTGCTTGAGGGGATGGTGAAGAAGAAGTGGCTGGTGCGCGAGGCGGTCGCGGAGGAGCGCGATGCGCGGCGGCTGGAGCGCGTGGCGGTGCTGGTGCCGGAGGCAAGGCTGCCGAAGCTGAATGAGAATCAGACGGCGATCCTGGCGGAGCTGGCGGCGGTGGGTGGGCGGATGCGCGTGGCGGATGTGCGGACGATTGAGGTCGGTGGGGTGCGGGTGCCTGAGTCCACGCTGGGGACGCTGGTGAAGCGTGGGCTGGTCGCGGTGGAAGAGGTTTCGGAGAGTTTTTTTCTGGCGGGGGTGCAGCCGGAGGGGAAGAAGAACGCGCATGAACACGCGCTGAACGAGGTGCAGCTTGAGGCGCTGAGTGTGATTGCGGGGGCGCTTTCGGCGGGTGGGTTTCGGGCACATCTGTTGTACGGGATTACCGGGTCGGGCAAGACGGCGGTTTATTTTGCGGCGATGCGGCGGGCGCTTGATGCGGGGAAGTCCGCGCTGCTGCTGGTGCCGGAGATTGGGTTGACACCTGCGATGGCGGGGCAGATGTTTGCGGCGTTTGGGGATGAGGTTGCGCTGCTGCACTCCCAGTTGACGCCGGATGAGCGGGCGGAGCAGTGGCATCGGATCAGGCGGGGTGAGGCGCGGATCGCGGTGGGGACGCGGTCGGCGGTGTTTGCGCCGATGGTCGAGCTGGGGCTGATCATCGTCGATGAGGAGCACGACGGAAGCTATAAGCAGGAGGAGACGCCGCGATATCACGGGCGCGATGTGGCGGTGATGCGGGCGAAGTTTCTGGAGATTCCGGTCGTGCTCGGGTCGGCGACGCCGTCGCTCGAGAGTTGGGCGAATGCGGAGAAGGGGCGGTATACGCGGATCGAGATGCGGGAGCGGGTGGCCAAGCGGCCCATGCCTGCGGTCGAACTGGTGGACATGCGGCTGGAGTTCAAGGAGACGGGGCAGGAACAGCTTTTTTCGCGGGAGCTGATCGCGCAGACGCAGGCGACGCTCGATCGCGGAGAGCAGGTGGTGATCCTGCTGAACCGGCGTGGCTACTCGTTTGTGGTGATGTGTAGGAGCTGTGGGGAGAAGATCGAGTGCGAGAACTGTGCGATCTCGATGACGTTTCACAAGCCGGTCGAAGGCGATGGGCACGCCGAGGCGGGGCAGCGGTTGCAGTGCCATTACTGCGGGTTTCGGCGGGCGGTGCCGACGACTTGCCCAAAGTGTTCGAGTGAGCATTTGTACTTTTTAGGGGCGGGTTCGCAGCAAGGGGAGGAGCGGCTGCAGGAGCTCTTTCCGGCGGCGCGGATTGGGCGTATGGATCGAGATACAGTGCGTGGGCGGGCTGATATGGAGCGGCTGCTGGCACGGCTCCACGCGGGGGAGATCAACCTGCTGGTGGGGACGCAGATGATCGCCAAAGGGCATGACATTCACGGGATCACGCTGGTGGGGGTGGTCGGCGCGGACTTCGCGCTGGGGCTGCCGGACTTTCGCGCGGCGGAGCGGGTGTTTCAGCTGCTGACGCAGGTTTCAGGACGTGCGGGGCGGGGGAATCTGCCGGGGAAGGTGCTGATCCAGACCTATCATCCCGACCATTATGCGATTCAGTTTGCGGCGAAGCATGAGTATCCGGGGTTCGTGGCAAAGGAGCTGCAGTATCGGCGGTGGATGCACTATCCGCCGTTTGCGGTGCTGGCGAATGTGATTGTGCAGAGTGCAAAGCTGGAAGAGGCGACAGCGTGGGCGACGACGCTGGGGCGGTGGTTTGAGCGGACGAAGCTAGAGAACGTGAGGGTGCTGGGGCCTGCGGCGGCGCCGATCGTGCGGCTGAAGCGGATCTATCGATACCACTTTGTGCTGAAGGCAGAGCAGCGGGCGGTGCTGGGGGCGACGCTGAGGAGGATGCTCGCGTTTGCGGATGAGAAGGAGATTCCGCGGCGGGCGGTGGTGATCGATGTGGATGCGCTGCACTTGATGTAGGGTGAAAGACACTATGCTCGACCATGTCTTTCTCACGGTGAGCGATATCGAACGCTCGATATCGTTTTATGAACGGACGCTGGCTCCGCTCGGGATGAACGAGCGCTTTGATTACGACGGCAAGAATGGGCCCGCAGGTCATCCTGATCTCAAAGGGTTCGGTGCAAACGGGCGCTTGTGCTTTTGGCTGCGAGAAGGCGCTGTAGATAGCCGTGCTGCGCATCTGGGCTTCGTTGCGAATAGCCAGGAGCAGGTGAACGCGGCTTATGCTGCTGCGCTTGTGGCAGGAGCGGCCGACAACGGTGCACCCGGTGCCCGGCTTCACTACGACCCACGCTACTATGCTGCCAATGTGCTGGATCCCGACGGGTACAGCCTTGAGTTTGTGTACAAGAGCTGGCAGCACTCATAAGACACACGCTGCACCGAATACCAGCGGCGCCCCCAAGCGGGCATGCGTCCAGATTAGCGACCGTGGCGACCAGCGGGAACCCCACGCGAAGCGGTATACACACCACGAAGTGGTCGCTGCCCGCGCAGGGCGCTTTTTTCGATTTTTAATCCAGCAGGTGCAGTTCTTTGCCGGGTTTGAAGCGCACAGCCTTGCCGGGGGCAATGCTGACCTCGGCTCCGGTACGCGGGTTGCGGCCAATGCCGGTCTTGCGCGGCTTGACGGTGAAGACGCCAAAGCCACGGAGCTCAATGCGGTCGCCTGCGACGAGGGTCTGCTTCATGCTTTCGAAGATGGCGTCAACGGCAGCCTCCGCCTTGGTTCTCGGAAGCCCGGTCCGCTCGACGACTCGTTGGATGAGATCCTGTTTGATCAAGAGGGCACCTTTCCTATTGAAGCACGGTGACTTAGGTCGCCTACCGATGTCTCCCCGATGGTAGAAAGCCCCGGAACGATTGTCAATGGGAAGGGGCTCCCGTAAGATTACTACTTCCGGGACCAATCGCCGAAACAGGCAGTTTCGCTGCCTTCCGCAGTCAAGTTCCGCATCACGCGCGCTTCATGCAAAAAAGGACATCAAGGCAATATGGCAATCAAAAGTGACCGGTGGATTCGCGAACAGGCGATGACGCACAACATGATTCAGCCGTTCAGCGAAAAACAGGTGCGGGATGGAGTGATCTCGTACGGGCTCTCGTCGTATGGATACGACCTGCGGGTTTCGGACGAGTTCAAGATCTTTACCAATGTGAACAGCGCGATCATCGATCCGAAGGCGTTTGATGAGCGGTCGTTTGTGACGGTGCAGGCGCCGAGCGTGATCGTTCCACCGAACTCGTTTGCGCTGGCTCGCTCGATCGAGTACTTCAAAATACCGCGGGATGTGTTGACGATCTGCGTGGGGAAATCGACATACGCGCGGTGCGGGATTATTGTGAACGTCACTCCGTTTGAACCTGAGTGGGAAGGCTTCGTCACCCTGGAGATCTCGAATACGACACCGCTTCCGGCGCGCATCTATGCGAACGAAGGACTGTGCCAGATCCTGTTCTTCCAGTCGGACGAGGTCTGCGAGGTAAGTTATGCGGATCGTAAGGGGAAGTATCAGAACCAGACGGGAATCGTTCTTCCCAAGCTGTAGATGGATGAGCGGGCGGTGAGGCGTGTGGTGAGCGACGCCCCCGCCGTTATTCCTCCGGTGACGGTTGCCCTGCCGCCGGCGAATCAGCGGCAGATCGGGTTGGTGGCGACCGATAGCCTGCGCATCGCGGGGCTGCAGGCGATCTTTGAAGAGCAGGCAAAGGTTGAGGTGGTGCCCCTGTCGTTTGCGGGCGCGCTGCGGAGCCGTGCGTTGAGTCTGGTAATCGTCGATTCGAGTTCGACGGACTATCTGTTTGAACTGTTGGCGACCTTTCGGCGGACGCGGCCTGGGTTGAAACTGCTGGTGATCGGCGACGACGCTGGGTTTGGGTACATCGAGCGGGTAATCGGAGCCGGGGCGAAGGGATTTCTCTCGAATACGGCGAGCGCGGAGGAGCTGAACCTGGCGCTGCAGGTGGTTCAGGATGGTTCGATATGGGCTCCGCGGAAGGTGCTAGCGCGGCTTTTGGAGTCGCGGACGGCGACCCGGCCACCGGCAGGAGCGCCGAACGGGCCGCGTCTGACGGCGCGTGAGAGCGAGGTCGTGAAGCTGCTTGTGGCGGGGAAATCGAACCGGGAGATCGGCGAGACGTTGGGGATCAACGCAGGCACGGTGAAGGCGCACATGGGGCGCATCATGCGCAAGGCTGGAGTCTCAAGCCGAATAGAGCTGACGATGTATCTTTTGAATCAGCATGTTGCTATCGAATAGTGATGTAGTGCTGTAAGTTTTTCGCACATCTATTACGGTTATTGATTAGTAAACATTTTGGTTACGCAGGTCTACATACCTCCGTACCGTTGTTCATGTCGGGTAACATGCGGCAAGGTATCGATAGTTACACAGACCTGGGAGAGTGGGGTTGTGGAGCGCCGGACGGATGCAAGTCCCGAGGGTTCTCTCAACCCCCATTTTTTTCTCAAATTGGGAGAGCGGCAGTGTGGCCGATTTCTCCTCTCCTAAGCCGTCCGTGCAACTATCCCCCGAGCCTGCCCATCTGAACGGACTGTGAGTTTAGTTTTTCCCGCTCTCTCGGTCGGTTACGCTCCCTTTGGCTTTTCCAATTGAGGGCTGACCCAATTCAGAAAGGTTCGAACATGAAACGTATTGCAGGTATTGTGTGTGCGCTGGCTATGACGGCGTCTTCGGTCGCAGCATTTGGAGCTTCGGACAGAGCCAAGTTGGATGATCGCCTCGGCAATGCGCGTGCTGTCATCGACGAGGTCATGTCGACCCCGGATCGCGGCATCCCCCAGAGCATCCTCTCAGGCGCGTCCTGCGTTGTTGTAATCCCGGCTTATAAGAAGGGCGCATTTGTTGTGGGCGCGCAGTATGGTCAGGGTGCGGCGACCTGCCGCACACCGCGTGGCTGGAGCGCGCCGGTGTTTGTGCAGCTCGCCGGTGGCAGCTTTGGCTGGCAGATCGGTGGACAGTCGACGGATCTGGTGCTGGTTGCGATGAATCAGCATGGCCTTGAGGATATGTTGAAGTCGAAGTTCAAGATCGGCGGCGATGCGGCTGCGGCGGCTGGCCCGGTTGGCCGCAATGCGCAGGCGGGAACAGACTGGAAGCTGAACGCGGAGTTTCTGACCTACTCGCGCAGCAAGGGGCTGTTTGCCGGTATCGATCTCGATGGCACGGTGATGTCGCAGAACTCGGATGACACGCGCACTTACTATGGCGCGGACATTCCGTTCGAGCAGGTGCTGCATGGGCATCAGGTAACGCCGCCGGATGCGCGCCCCTTTGTGCACACGGTTGCGAAGTACTTCGTGGTTTCGCGCGACAACCACTAAACCATTTCACAAGTTTCAAGCAAGGCGGCCGAATCTGGCCGCCTTTTTTTTTGACCAATGACTGCTCGTTCCCTGGAGGACGAAACCGTCGGTTGAGGAGTGCCGCGCATGAAACGCCCGCTTGCCCGTAAACTGGAGACTTGAGCAAGAGTTCGCACGTCACGGGTCAGGCAGTCGGCGCATCGCGTCAGGCCACGACGATGTCGCATATTTTTGAATTTGCGTTGGTTTGGTTCTTTGTTCATCTGCTGCGGCTGCTGCCTCGGTCGTGGGCGCGGGCGGCGGGCGCGGGGATTGGTGCGCTGGCCTTTCGTGTGGTGAAACGGCTGCGCATGGCGGGGCTGCGGAATCTCGAGCTTGCTCTGCCGGGGCTGTCGGAGGCGGATCGCCTGGTTCTGATAAAGCGGGTCTACCGCAACCTGGGCTGGCAGCTTGCGGAGTTCTGCCAGATGCCGGATTACACGGTGGAGAGCGCGGGCAAACTGATTCGCTATGAGGGGTTGGAGAACTACCTGGCCGCGCGGGAGCGGGGTAAAGGCGTGCTGGTCCTGACAGGGCATCTGGGGGCGTGGGAGCTTTCGAGCTTCTATCACTCGCTGGCCGGGTATCCGATGGGGATGGTGATTCGGCGGCTGGATAATCCGCTGGTTGACCGGTTTGTGAACCGCATCCGGTGTCTGCATGGGAACCGGGTGATCCACAAAGACGATTTTGCGCGTGGGTTGATTGCGTCGATGCGGGCCAATGAGACGGTTGGCATCCTGATGGACACGAATATGACGCCGCCGCAGGGAGTGTTTGTTCCGTTCTTCGGGGTGCAGGCGTGTACGGCCTCTGGGATGGCGCGGGTGGCGTTGAAGACGGGGGCGGCGGTCGTGCCCGGGTTTCTCGCGTGGGAGGAGCAGGAAGGGCGGTATGTGCTCCACTTCGGGCCGCGCATTGAGTTGGTGGATACCGGAGACTCGGAGCAGGATGCGATTGCGAATACGGCTCGGTTTACGGCGGCGCTTGAGGGGTATATCCGGCAGTATCCTGACCAGTGGTTGTGGATGCATCGGCGGTGGAAGACGCGGCCGCCGGGTGAGTCGCCGGTTTATTGAGCTGGTTGGATTGAGCTTGAGGTGGAGCGCTGCTGCGTTCCTCGAGACGACATTCGATGTGACATTCTAAGGTCAACCCTTTTCTGGAAGGGGAGTTGATCGAGAAGGAGCGCGGGCGCATGGCGATGATCGAAGAGATTGCGGAGTCGCTGCAGATTGAGACTCAGCTTGTGGGGTATGAGATTCTGCGGGTCTCGAGCATCGAGGCGGCGACGCCGGTCTCGTTGGTGTTTGCGACGGATGCTCGCAGCTTAACTGCCGCGCTTAATTCGAGCGCCGGGGCGATTCTGACGACGGTTCGGCTTGCCGAGGAGGGTGGACAGGCTGATCCACGGGTGTTGGTGGTTGCTGATCCGAGGTATGCGTTTTCGCAGATGGCGCGGCTGCTCAAGGTTGAGGAAGAAGCGGTGATTCATCCGAGTGCGATTGTGAGTGCTTCGGCGACGATCGGCGAGGGAACCAGCGTTGGGCCGGGGACGGTGATTGGCGATGAGGTGCGGTTGGGGCGCGGCTGCGTGATTGGGCCGCATGTGACGATCTATGCGGGCGTTGCGATGGGGGATCGGGTGGCGGTGCAGGCTGGGGCGGTGCTGGGGTCGACTGGATTCGGGTTTGCGCGGAATGCGGAGACGGGCGAGTATCTGCTATTTCCGCAGCAAGGGGCGCTGGTGATCGAGGACGATGTCGAGATCGGGGCCAACACGACGATTGATCGTGGGGCGCTTGAAGAGACACGAATCGGGCGTGGGACGAAGATCGACAACCTGGTTCACATCGGGCATAACTGCCGGATTGGGAAGAACGTTGTGATTGCGGCGCAGACGGGGATCTCGGGATCGAGTGTGGTGGAGGATGGGGCGATTCTCGGGGGGCAGGTGGGGATTGGGGAACATGCACTGGTTGGGCCGGGGGTGATTCTTGGGGGCGGTGCGGGGGTTCTGAGTGGGAAGAAGATGCATGGGCCGGGTGAGGTCTTCTGGGGGAGACCGGCGCGGCCGTTGAAGGAGTATTTGCGGGATCTTGCACGACTGAAGAAGCGGTAAGACAACAGCGCCCTGCGCGGGCGGCGGTCACTTCGTGACGTGTATACCGCTTCGCGCAGTCCGACCGATGGTCGCAAAAGAATGTTTGTGCCGACCATCGGTCGGACTGCA
>Ga0302314_10003674_pt1 | contig 28251 bp, 32 predicted proteins | sample III_Palsa_N2_3_FD_200533 | JGI IMG/M metagenome (GOLD analysis project Ga0302314, IMG submission 200533) | Peat permafrost microbial communities from Stordalen Mire near Abisko, Sweden - III_Palsa_N2_3 | ecosystem: Environmental > Terrestrial > Soil > Palsa > Peat permafrost | place: Sweden...
GACGTAGGCGTCACCGGCTCTGGTGACCGTTTTCCTGGCCTGCCCTATCCCGTGCCCCTGGCCTGCCCTATCCCGTGGCGTTCCCCGGCACGCTGGTCTCCGCGCCCCCCGGTCAGGCGCTGAACAAGTCGAGCGCGTTGGTGCCGTCGTTGACGAAGAGCAGCCCCTGGCCGTCCGCCGAGGTGATCACGCCGAAGAGATCACCGGCGCCGTGCGGGACGAGAGTCACGGTCGCCACCTGGCGGCCCGCCGGGGAGACCTCAACGGCCCTGCCGTTGTTGCCGTTGACGGCGATCAGGTCACCGTTCGGGGCGGCGGTGAGGCCAAGCGGGCCGCTGAGCGAGCCGCCGCTGGTCAGGACTCCCGCCCCCGGCATGGTCGGCGTTGTCCTGGTCATCGCGGCCGGGATGGCCGTGATGCTGTCGCCGAGCGTCGAGGCAACATAGAGGGTCCCGCCGTGCCCCAGGGCGAGCCCGGTCGGACCCTGGATGAGGGCGGCCTTGTTCTTCCGCCAGGGGAATCCGCCGCCGACCGCCGTCACGCTCGTCATCCGGGGGCGGGCGCCGGGAGACAGCGAGACGTTGACGCGCACCACCGTGCATATCCCGGAGGCAGGCGGCACCGAATGGGGACCACCGGCCCGGCTGAGCACGTTCGATACGAACAGCGCCGCATGGCCGTGCCCGGCCCGCATGGTCATGTCCCATGGCCCGTTGATGTCCTTGCTCACCCAGGTCTCTGCGGGCTTCCCGTGGCTGTCGAGCACGATGATGCAGCCGGTGGGGTTCAGGGCAGGTAGCACGCCGCCTTTGACGGTGGGCAGGCTGCCTACGGCCACCCAGCCGCCTGGCAGCACTTCCAGCCCCGTGGTCAGGCCGATCCCGCCAGGGCACCGGTCGGACGACGGCAGCGCGTTCAGCCGCGCGAAGGGCCGCATGGAGCCGCCCGGGGAGATCTCGACGATCGTGTTGCCCGTTCCCTGCACGTTGGCCTTGCTGTTGAAATTGCTCACCAGGATGTCGCCCCGGACCAGCTTGCCTGCCGTCTGCGGAACCAGCGTGACCCCGTAAGGGTTGACGTCGCCGTTCGCCGGCACGGTGCTGGCGATCTGGCTAACGGTATGGAACCGCTGCAGGTAGGGACGCTGCGCGGCCCGTACGACCGCTGCTGATCTCGTGCCAGCGGGATGCACGGCTGACGAGCACGCAGCCCCGCCGAGCAGGGCTGCCGTTACTGCCAGCAGAATCCGCCAATGCCGTCCGGTACCCAGCAGCACGGTGACCTCCCCGTAGTCGGAATCAACGTTTTGTAGTTGAGCAGATACGGAAGGTAACGGCCGGTCACCGTGTTTGGTTCACCTGAGCCCGGCTGCCCTCCCGCTCCCAGTTGCCAGGGGGTGAATCCAGGGATCGGTCACGTCCCGAGGTGGTCGCTAGCGGGATTCACCCCGCCGCAGACCGCAGGCCAGGGAGATCCGCGCGGGGGGACCGCAACCAGTGAACCTGCCGCATAGTCATAACGGGTGCATAGGTCCTTGCCGTCTAGCAAAGGGGGACGCCATGCACCTGCTCTCTTACTCCCGAAGGCGACTGATCGGCGCTGCCGCCATAGCCTGCGCCGCAGCGCTGGTGCCGGTGGCCGCGCTGGCTGCCGCAGCATCCCCGGCGGCACCTGCCGTCGCGGCCAGCACGCCGGGCTGCGCAACATCCGGGCTCGTCGTCTGGCTGAACACCAACGGAGACGGCTACGCCGGGGGCGCCGACTACACCCTGAACTTCACCAACCTGTCCGGGCGGGCGTGCACCCTTTACGGCTATCCAGGGGTCTCCGCGGTCAATCTCAGCCGCCATCAGCTCGGCAGCGCGGCTTCCCGCAACGGTTCGCCCGGGCCGCTGGTCAGGCTCGGCCGCGGCGCCACCGCAACCGTGTTGCTGCAAATCGCGGATGCTGAGAACTTCGGGAACCCGCAGCAGCCCTGCGACCCGGTCACGGCAGCTGGCCTGCGCATCTACCCGCCGAACCAGTTCACATCCAAGGTCATCCCGTTCCCGTTTGCCGCGTGCTCGCGCACTGGGCCGGTTTACCTGTATACCGAGGCGGTGCAGAAGGGCTGAGCGCATCCGCATTCCCGGCACGAGGACTCCTGGCCTGCTTCCTGGGCCAGGAGTTCCGGTGCCGTGCCCATCCACCCCCTGTTGTCCCGTCATTCATCGCTAGGATGCAGCGTAAAGGCGTCAACTCCCTTAAAGATCTCCTCATTTACGATGAAGGAGAACCCGACTACAAATAGCACGGCAAGCGGCAGGACGGTAAGGTATACCGCCCACTGCCGGTCGGCCTTTTGCTGCCCGGCGATCCAGCGTTTTACCGGTGGCAGCCTGAGAACGAGGAGCGGGATGCTGCATGCGGCATACTGGTATAGGCGCTGATGAAAGATAGGGTCACCGTCAGTTGGATGCCCTGAGCCATTTGCGCCATGCTGGAACCCAAATCCCTCCAGCAGCGACAGGTGCACAAATAGCAGCCCCCAGATTACGTAGGTCATCTTCTGCAGCGGCTTCCAGTACCTTCCGAGCCATCGCTGCGCCGGATTATTGGCTGTGGCCAGCAGCGGGATTACCAGGACCACCATCGTAAGTCCGGCCAGCAGAAAGCTATGCCCGGCGACCCGGCCGAACACACCTCCGGCAAACCCCGTTGTAATAGATGCGATGGTTGCATCAGAGATGGCCGTAATCGCAAACATTATGCCGTACCATCGCCGGAGCGGGGTGAACCATCGCTGCCTGGTTACGGTAATCATCGGGGTAACGAGCAGCGTCAGGAACAAGAGTGCCTCGCCTCCGTCCCCCAGCACGTCGGCTACCGCGCCGTTCATGGTGTTATTGTTTAGCGTTATGACAGCGCGCGATATGAAGAACAACGGGACCAGCGCCGGAAGGCGCAAGAGGAAGAGCGCGAGTGCCTGCTTCCTGATAGTCCCGGCCGAGAATGTAAAATCCTGCGCCATCCACCTGTCTGTGGCAGTTCTAGGCATCTGCAGGCTCCTCCTTCCGTAGCGCGCGGGACAACGGTCCTGGTCTGGGGCTGCCCAGCAGGCCGGGTTACCGCTTATGCACTGCCTGCGGCGGATGTGCCCCCGGCGCGTCAGGCTGGCCCGGACCCTGATCTTCCTTAAGGCCGCTGTTAGGCGTCGAGCCTGTCCCCGCAGCCCGGAAGACGAAGAAGCTGTATCCGTGCAGCGCTATCTCCGTAGTTCCGGCTGTCACGGCAAAGAGGAGCAAGGCCGCAACGACGGCCCTTGTCAGCCGCATGGCTGCGTACTGCCGGGGCGGGCCGCCTGCTGGCCGGCCGGCCAGCAGGGCTGCTGGCTTGGCAGCAGGGCGGCCCGTTAGCTTGGTAGCTGGCCGGGCTGATGGCTTGGTAGCTGGCTCGGCCGCTGGCTTCGTGGCCGGCATCGCGGGGATAGTGAGGTTTTCCGTGATGTATGCAGCCACCCGGCCAAGGTCAGCCGACATCGTCATAGCGGCAGCCCGCAGTTCAGCGGCCTCCCGTTCAGCAGCCTTGCGTATCGTGGCAGCCTGCTGCCTTATCTCGGCGGCCTCCCGTTCAGCTTCCGCGCGTATCGTCACGGCCTCGCCGGATGCCTGCTGCGTTATCTCGGCAGCCTGATCATCAGCATCCGAGAGAATCCGCCCCGCCAGCCAGACGGCGTCCGCATTCCGGAAATCCCCGGCCTGCAGCCGGTCATTATCGAAGGCGGCCTCATCATGTGTCTGGGTCGCCAGGCCCGCTGCCGTGGCCACCTGGGCTGACCACAGTTGCGTTCTGTCAGGTACGTCGGCGTGTTGCGTTCTGTCAGGTGCGTCGGCATACGGCGCGTCCGGCGGTCCCCAGTTGCCGGCCGGATTCAGCACCCCCGGCACAGCGGACAGCGATGCTGCCTGCGAGCGATGGTCGTGATGGAGTTCAGGCGGTGATTCGCGGCCAGCCCCGGCTGGCCTGCTGAGGGCACCGGGGAAGCTCGGGTGGCCGGGGAAGCTCGGGTGGCCGGCACCCGGGAGGCTTGGGTGGCCGGGGCCGGGGAGGCTCGGGTGGCCGGCACCGGGGAAGCTTGCTTGGTCGGCACCGGGGAAGCTTGGATGGCCGGCACCGGGGAAGCTTGGATGGCCGGCACCGGGCCAGCCGAGATCAGCAGTCCGAATGCCGGGTGCCGTTGTCGCTGCGGCGCCAGTTCTGCCGCTGGGCCGAGGTCCGGGCGCCCTGGCGTGCGTGGGCCTCCGCCGGACAGTGCCAGCCGCCCGGCGTCGGCGTCGGCGGAGTCCGGCCGCCAGCCCGGCAATTGCGGCAACGATCACTAACACGACGCCGGCGCCCGCCCATCCGATCGGAGCGGGAGGTGCCGCTGCCCCGCCCGCGGCCGGCTGGGACGGCCGGCGCGATACCGGCGATGTGGGCGCCGCAGGCACCATGGGTAGTCGGCCGAAGTGAACCCCGGGGCCCGATGCGTCCGCCGGTAGCCGGAGGATCCAGCCCGCGAAAATCTGGTGGGGATTCTCAAGCCGTCCGCCGCGCGGCTGAAGCCGGCCCTTGTTCAGGTTAAAGATCTCCATGAACCGGTTGCCGTCGCCGAGAGTCCTGGCCGCGATCGCGTAGAGGGATTCCGCGGCTCCCTTCCTGGCCGGCGGAACGATGTAGAACTTGACGCGTGCGGATGCCGGGGACTCAGCGGCGTGTAGCTGGGCGCGGGAGCCGCTCGAGGCCGCAGCCGGGCCTGCCCGGAGGGTGGCGAACATCGCGCTGCCGACAAGGACAGCAGCGACCACGTGCGCGGCCGTCCGCCGCAAGCTTCCTGCATCACTGCGGAAACCTCTGAGGGGCGTCATCGTCTCCGTCGTCTCGTGCCGGCGCTTGAGAACGGTGCGTGCATCCCCGGGCATGCCGGAGCCGGACTCGGGCGCCGGAGGGATCAAGTTAGCTCCGCACCAGGCGGCAGACTAGGCCACTCAGTAAAATCCGGAAAGGGACGAATTCCCCTGGGGGGACGGAAAACCCTTGGGGGGCCCAACCCTCGTGACCAGTCTGCTGCCGGCGGGTCAGTCGGTGGCGACCTGCGTGAGCCCGTTCGCCGGGCTCAGGTGATCCGGCCGGGCGCTGCGGGCAGGTGACAGCATTGCCGCGACCGGCCCGGCGAAGGAGATGTCGTGAGCGAGGAGTTCAGCGCCACTGATCCGGCCGGGAAGGCCGCGCGGGAGCAGGCGGTCACCGATGAGGTGATCGCGAGCTTCGCCGGCGCAGCCGCCCCGCGCTACCGGGAGATCATGCAGAGCCTGGTCCGGCACCTGCACGCCTTCGCCCGGGAGGTCCGGCTGACCGATGCCGAGTGGCAGCAGGGCATCGAGTTCCTGACCAGGGCCGGGCATATTACCGACGGCAGGCGGCAGGAATTCATCCTGCTCTCGGACGTGCTCGGGCTGTCGATGCTGACGGTCGGGATCAATGCTCCCGCCTCGGCGGATGCCACCGAGTCGACCGTACTCGGGCCGTTCTTCGTGCCGGGCGCGCCGGAGGTGCCGCTGGGCGGTGACATCACCGGCGGCGCGAAGGGCAGGCCCTGCCATGTCGCTGGCACGGTCCGCGGCACCGACGAGACGCCAGTCCCGAATGCGCGGATTGAGGTGTGGGAAGCCGATGAGGACGGCTTCTACGACGTGCAGTACTCAGGCAGCCAGCTGGCGGCCCGCGGCTGGCTGCGCAGCGGCGCGGACGGCGAGTACCGGTTCTGGGCGGTGCACCCGGCCCCTTACCCGATCCCCGATGACGGCCCGGTCGGCGACCTGATCGCCGCGGCCGGCCGGGGGGCGATGCGCCCGGCGCACCTGCATTTCAAGGTCGACGCGCCTGGCTACCGGACGCTGATTACCCACATCTTCGTCGCGGGTGACCCGTACCTGGATCGTGACGCCGTGTTCGGCGTCAAGGACAGCCTCATCGTCGGCTTCACCGAACAGCCGCCGGGACCGGGCCCGGACGGCCGGCACGTCGATGGCCCCTGGGCCGCCGTCACTTTCGACATCGTGCTCGCCCCTCAGCAGGAGGAACAGCAATGACCCCCCGCCCGCCAGCGGAGTGGATCCAGGGGCATTGAGGAGGAAGAAGTTGACTGCGACGCTGGCTAGCTGCTGCATCCACCTGCGGAGCGTCGGCCTGCCCGCTTGGCGTAATCGTCACGCAACACTGCCCGCAGGGCTATCGCGGTGCTGCGAGACGAAGGACTGATCATGACGGTTCCGCAGCGAGGTTCGTACGTCCGCTGAGCTCGCTGCGGCCGGGCTGCGATGAGCGGTCGAGCGCGTGGATCGGTACAGATTTGCCTGCTCGCTACGGTGGGGGCATGCACGAGCTGATCGCGTGGTGTGGCTTCCTCGGCGCGTGGCTGCTGTTCGCCGGGCCGATCTACCAGGCATCGCTGGAGCTGCGCGAGCTGGAGGTGCAGCGCGAGGACATCGAAGCGGCTACGGAAGGCATTTCGCAGCCGCCGCCGGTCTCGGCCTGGTGGTGGCTGGTCCCGCCGGTAAAGTACGTATTCGAACGCCGCCGGAACCGTGCCTTCCGTCGCGACGTCATGCAAGCCCTTCCTCCGCGGGAACTCGAGGGCCTGATCACCTACCTCAACAAGGCAACGGGCTGGCTGATGGTCGGCGCTGGCGGGCTGCTCATCGCAGTCAATGAAACCGGGGAATTGGTCGAAACCTACGAGCGATGGCCGGTCTGGGTGTTCTGGGCGCTGTTCGTGGCCATGCTTCTCATCGCGGTCGGCTTCGTCTCGCTCCGTATGCGGCACGGCACGCAGATGATCGAGGCGGTGGCCGTGCGGGAGCCCGCAGCGGACGGGTTGGGGCGGACCGAGCCGACCTGACCCATGGCGAGGCGAGAATCGGATCTGGCGACGGTTGACCTCCGCAAGAGGCGTTGACCGAGGGCGCGAGGATCGAACCCGGGGCCCGCGAGTCAGGGGCGCAGGAGCTGCGTGCGGTATTGCGGGGCAAGCGCCGCGGATTTCGCTATGAACGCGGCCATGGCGGCCTCGTCCAGGTCGGGGGGCGGCTCCGTCCGGGTGGTGACGGGAGCGCCGATGGCGAGGAAGAAGTCCTCCTGCCCGGCCGGCGAGCAGAGGCACAGCAGCCGCGCCGGCCGGCCGGACGCGTTGGTGAAGGCATGCGGGGCGTTGGCCGGCACGTTGACGGTCTGGCCGGCCCGGGCGACCAGGTGCTCGCCGCGGAAGGTGAGCTCGATTTCGCCGTCGAGCACGGTGAACATTTCCTCGAAGTCGTGCCGGTGCGGAGGCGGACCGCCGCCCGGGGGGACGTGCATATCGATGAGGGTGTAACGGCCGGCGGTGTCCTCGCCGGTCAACAGGATCGTGTAGGTGTCTCCCACGATCCCCAGGTGCGGAAGCGCCAGGTCCTCGTCCGGCCGGGCGACGGCCAGCCGCCGCCGCGGGTCATCAGGCGGGATCGCCGCGTGCTGTGCGGTCGGCTGCGGTGCTGCAGCCGGGCTGTCATTCATGACGCTGCTCCTTCATGAGGCGTGCGGTAAGCAAGCGTCCGCGTGAGTACTAAGCGCCCCGGGGTCCAGGGCAGCGCCTGCCCGTCAAGTCTGCACGGGACTGACAGCACGCCATCGCAGGCGAGTTCATCCTATGTCTCGCTGAGCTCGTTCCTGGATTGCGTCATCAGCCACCGAGACGAACCCGTCCTTTCCCTGCATGGCGGTCCCGTCCCGGTGGAGCGGACACCCTCGCCGCCAGGTCCGGAGTCCCCCAGGTGCTCCGCCTCCTCGACCGCGGCTGCCGTGACGCCAGCATCCGCGCGGACGCCACTACCCAGGAGATCATCGTGCTGAGCGCGATGCTGATCCAGCACCCGCCAAACAACCCGGACTGGGACCAGGCATCCCAGCGGCTGAAGGCGATCTTCCTTGACGGCCTGGCGAGCAACCGCGGCACTCCGCTGCCTGGCACCCCTGGCTGACGGCGCTAGAGACTGCACCCGCCAGCCGGTCGGCGTCCGCCACGTTCGGCGTAGTCGAGCCGGAGCGCCTCGCGCAGCTTGCCTGAACTGTCACGCGAGATCGTCACCGACAGATCGGACAGAGGCACAGCCAGCCATGCCCCGTCTTCGCAAGTGATCTTGTAAGCCTCACCCCAATGAAAACAGAGATCGTTAAGCGTTGCCTGTATGTCCCTGTCAAGCATTCCTAACCTCCCGGTGCGGCAATGCTCCACATGGTAACGCATACGGACGTATATATAATGTATATGTTACCCCGCGTCACGATGCTAGCCCGGACGTGGCTTAGCGTGATCATGTGACTATTGATCATGACTCCGGTATGCCGGTGTATGCCCAGCTGGCAGCGATCTTGCGGGCCATGATCGAGTCCGGCGAGATCCCGCCCGACCGTCCGCTGCCTAGCGTCAAGTCACTGGTGCAGCGTTACGGCATAGCTCAGGGCACCGCTGAGAAGGCAGTCCGCGTGCTGCGGGACGAGGGGATCGTACGGACCATCCGGGGCAAGGGGATCTACACACTGCCGGAAGGATGAGACGGTCGCATCCAGAAGTCGCGGCGGACAGGTACAGCACGGTCAAAGACTTCATCTACTTCGATAAGGGCGGTAGCTGGGTACACCAGGTCGCTACCGAACCCGAGGCCGCGAGGATTAGCGACGGCAGGCTCCAAATGGTCCCGCGCCGCGAGGCATGCGCTGCGACCGATCGATGTCATTTGCTGACGTCACCTTCGCGAGTGATGGCAGCTACTGCCATCACATAGGATAGGGGCATGAGCCGATGGGAGCCGAACGCACGCGGGCGGCTCGAGAAGGCGGCCCTGGAGCTGTACAGCGAGCGCGGGTTCGAACAGGCAACGGCGGCGGAGATCGCCGCGCGGGCGGGGCTTGCGGAGCGAACGTTCTTCCGGCACTTCGCCGACAAACGCGAGGTTCTGTTCGGGGGCGCGGGCGAACTGCAGGAGCTCCTCGTGCACAAGGTCGCCAATGCGCCTGATTCCCTGGCTCCCATCGATGCGGTCGCCGCGGCCCTCGAGGGCCTTGGTGCCATGTTCGAGCAGCGCCGCGAATTCTCCCGGCAGCGCCAGAGCGTCATTGCCGCAAACGCAGAGCTTCAGGAGCGCGAGCTGATCAAGCTCGCAAAGTTGTCCGCGGCGGTCGCCGACGTGCTGCGGCGCCGCGGTGTCGCAGACCCGGCCGCGAGCCTGGCTGCCGAGGCAGGAATCGCTGTCTTCAAGATCACGTTCCAGCGCTGGATCGACGAAACCAATCACCCAGACTTCGGGCAGCTCGTCCGAGAGTCGCTAGCCGAGTTGAAGGCCGTGACCGCCGGCGAATGATCATCCTTGTGCAGCTGACAGGGCGCCATAGACCGCGGGAGTCGTGAGCGGTGAGCCCGCGCGGGTCGCCGAACTGGACGGTCAACCTGGCCGCCAGCATGAGCACCGCGTGTTTGGCGTATCCGGCATGGCGGCAGCGCCCTCCTCCCATCGGGGTCAGCGTGGCGGGCGCAGACCGGCGAGGGTGACGGTGACGAGCCGGCGCGCGCCGCGGACGGCAGGGTGCCGGCGGCGGCGAGGGCGTGCCGGCAGTATGCCGCCCAGGTGGTGCTAGCTCCCCGCCGCGCTGCCGGATGTTCAGGTGACGATCTTGACGTCCGGCGCGAAGTGCTCGACGGCGGCGGTGAGGCGGTCGGTGTCCAGGCGCCAGCTGTTGATCGCCCGGCTGGCCAGGAGCGTGTCGCCGGAGACATGGTCAGGGACCAGTGCCCGCGCCGTCGCCCGGCCAAATCGCCGGCCGCGTCGGCCGGCCAGCGGCGGAGCGGCCCTGCGGCGCTCCAGGCCTATGCAGCGCACGGAGTTGCCATACGGCTGCGGCTGCTGCCACAGCACGACCTTCTTGACGTCGGCCCAGGGGCGAAGCGGGTGCCGGAGCGGTAGCGCGGGGGCGTCCCGCCGAGGGTGACGCCGCTGGCGTCCACCCTGAAAGCGACCCGGCGGGTGCAGATCACGCCCAGGAAGAATAGCGCTCCGCCGCCGAAGAACACGATGTCGATGATCCGCCAGGCCAGCGGCAGCGCGATTCCCGCGACCGCGAACACGAGCCCGACGATGACGATCCGCGCCGTGCGGGCGCTCCAGCCATAGCGCGCCTCGTAGACGAACGATTCGGGAGACATGCTGCCAATGATCCCGAACGCCGCCACGCCTGACCAGGCCCAACGCTGCAGCGATGACCAGGCTGCCGACGATGGTGATCGTGGCGTCGCCTGCTGCCATCGGGATCATCCTTCCGGGTTCGAGGCAAGGTGAACTCCCCTGTCATCTCAGCCGCGCCGCGCAGGCGATGCCGGCCAGCGCCGCACGCTCACTTCCGCCCGCGAGCTGGGCGCGCGTCGTGCACGTAACGGAACTACAGGCCGCAACAACCCCGCCAGACACCTGCGGGTAACCCGGCACTATCCGTCCCGCGTCACACAAGAACCCGCCAGGCGCGCGCCTGGCGGACCATACCGAGATGCGGCGCTGCGTCCGGCCTGACCAGTCCTGCCGCCCGCAGCCCGCAGCTGCGGGTCATCCAGGGAGGCAGGGCCAGCGGGCTGACGCTACAGGCCGGGCGGGGCCGCGCTCGGCCGCGAAGTGAGGCTTGGTCGAATCCCATGGAAGAGGATTCCATGACCGGCACAACGGCAGGCGTGGCCGGGCCGGCGACCCCGCTCGCCCGCCTGCATGGCACGGCGAGCCGGCTTGGCATCGTGGTGCTCGATGCCGCCGACGACGAAGGCCCCTGGCTGGATGACGACAGCGCCGCGATCGTCGCCTGCGGCGTGTGCATCGCCCTCAGCCCCGGACTCAATGACGATGGCCTGCGCGCCGACGTGCTCGCCATGGCCCTGGCGGTCACGTACGTGATGAACCCTCGCGCGAGCGGCCCCCCGGGAGACATCACGGCAGCAGGCAGCTTCGTCCTGATCAGCCGCACCCGCGTAGCCGATCCTTTGCCAGGCCTGGGAGAACTCGCCACCGTGATCGCCCGCGAGCACGGCCGCAACACCGCATCGGCGGCGTTCGAGTACGCACTGCCAGCGTTCGGCTGAGCCCTGCACTCTGGCCAGAGCGCCCCGCTGGCTAAGTGGTATCGCCCGGAAGTCTTTCGGGGGTTGATCAGGCGGCCTGCGGGGTGGTAGCGGGTTTCTTCCTGGCGGCGGGTGCTTTTTCGGGGTTGGGGGCGGTGGCGTGGGTTCGTGCCGGTCGATCCAGGCGATCACCTCGGCCAGGTCGGTGGCGGTGAACTTCCATTTGAACGGGGTCGCGGTGGCGTTGTAGCGGTCCTGGAAGGCCAGCAGCCGCTGCTTGAGCTGGGCGAGGCCGGTGAAGTCGCTGGGGGTCAGGACCTTGCGCTGCACGATGGAGAAGAAGCATTCGACCTGGTTCAGCCATGAGGCATGGACCGGCGTGTGGACCATGATGCAGTTCGGGTGGGCCTTGGCGAGCCGTTTCGCGGCGGCCTGGCTGCGGTGGTCGGAGCCGTTGCCGGCGATCCAGAACACCCGGCTGGCTGAGGCGTAGGGTTCCTGGCCCATGACCTTGGCTGCCAGGGTCATGAACGGGACGATGCCGGTGGCAGGGGCGCAGTGCCCGAACACTTCCGCGTGGTGCACGTCGAGGGCGGCGAGGTAGGCCAGCGCGCCTTTGCGCTCGTATTCATGTTCGACCCGCATGGCGCGGGCCACGCCCGGTGGCAGGGTCGGGTGGCAGCGGCAGCGGGCCTGGATCGAGGGCTTGGCGTCACTGGAGATCACGTACTCGTCGTCGCGCAGCGATGTCCCGTTCCACCGGCGCTGGTAGAGGTCCAGTACCCGCGTCGCCTTCGGGGTGAAGCCGGGGTCGCGGATCGAGATCCACGACTGGTGCTGCCAGGGCTTGATCGGGTCCCCGGCCAGGATCCGCCGCACGGTGGACGCCGAGATCGCCGGGAGCATCTGGCGTCGGATCAGCTCGGCGGCCAGTTCCGGGCAGGACCAGCGGGACAGCGGCACCCCGGTCTCGGCGGGAAGCTGGCAGGCCAGCGCCCGGACCTGGGCGATCTGCACCGCCGTGATCTGCGGTGGCCGGCCGCTGCGCGGCAGGCCGGCCAGCCCGTCCAGCCGGGCTGCCGCGAACCGGCCCCGCCAGCACCGGACCGTGTCGGTGGTGACGCCCAGATCCCGGGCGATCCGCTCATTCGGGTGACCGCGCGCGGCCCGCCGCACGATCCGTGCCCGCACCCGTACCTGCCACGGCGTCTTGCCACCGCGGTCCCGCTGCTTGAGGATGCGGCGCTCGGCCGCGGTCAGCTCGATCAGGACCGCGCGGGCACGGGGCATCAGGCCCTCCAGGGAAAAATTACCTCGTGTAATTCCCCCGCAGACGCGGTGATCATATCCGGCCGCCACGGCCGATCGGGCACCATGAACCCATGCCCGCCATCCCCGAATCCACCCGGATCTCGCTGGCCCAGCGCCTGCGTTCCCACGCCCGGGCTCGCTGGCCCCGGCTGGACGACGTGACCGTGCGCTACCGGGCCGGCTTCGCCTACATCGACGGGCACCTGCCCGGCGGCGAGGTCATCCCGCTGTGCCGGCTGCGCTACGGCGGAAGCGCGCGGACCTGGGGATTCGCCCTCTATCTCGCCAGCAGCGACCGCTACGAAGACCAGATCCTGCCCACCGGCTTCTTCGCCGGCACGCCCGAAGACGCCCTGGACTGCGCCGCCGGCCTCTACCTCAGCTACCCCGACATCTGAACCAGCGCGACCACGCCCGGCACGCTCACGGCAACCCCCGAAAGACTTCCGGGCGCGACCACTAAGTCTGGCGGGACGCTCTGCAGCGCTGCGTGCCCAGGTGGCAGGCCCGGAGCCAGCCGCCCGGGTGGTGGTGGCCTCACCGCGGCCCTCAGGACAAGACTCGTGGCTGCCCCATAGTGCGCAGCCGCAGCGGATGGTGATCTAGTCCTATAGCCCAGTCCCAGGGACGGGCGCGCTACTTGGGGAGGTCCCATGCGGAAGTTCATCATCACCCTGACAGCCTCAGCGGTCATGGCAGCCGGCGCGGTCGCCGGGCTGCAGAACGCCGCCCCGGCAAACGCGGCGCGGTCCGGCGGCGCAGATCACGCGGTGACGCAGTTCGCATCAGCCAGCCATGTCAACCGGGTCCGTTTCCCCGGCGGAGGATGCGGCGGCTGCAGGATCGCATGAGCGGCGTCCTCGCGCCGCGTCTGACCAGCGACGGCAAGCTGCCTGTCATGTGCCAGCGGCACCTCCGGCGAGGACCATATCCGGATCCTCCACGAAGACGGTCAACGGCATAGCAGCGGACCGCGTCTATATCAGGGCAAGCTGGCACGGGTGGCCCGGCAAGCCTGGCGCCGGCGGCACCTAAACCCCTGCCGCCGGCGCCCTTCCGCATTCATGGACGCGGCCCAGGGCGCCCCTTTCAGCGAGCGGGGGCCGTCCAGCGATGGAGGTCGCCTCCCCTGGGCCGCTGGGCAGGCCACTGCCCGGCGGGACGCAAGTTATGCGTGTTCCCTCTTGCGGGCGATCGAGACACTGCGGTTGAGATCGTGCCCGCCGGGCAGTCGCTACACCCGGCGGGGATGTCGCCTTTCCCGCCGACGAGGCCCCGCCGGTGCTGCATTCGCGCGGCGGGGTTCTCTCCTGCCATCGAGCCCGCGCTGGGCTACGGCCGGCGGGGCGATCCGCTGTCCGGACACGCCGTAGCATCCCGGCATGGACCCGACCGTGATTACAACCGCCATCGGCGTAGGCGGCACCGTCCTCGTCGGTGCTGCGGGCTTCTCGGCTGCGCTGATCGGCACCCGCAAGACCATCCAGGCAGCACGCGAACGGCATCCTGGGACTCGTCCGGCAGGCCAGATCCGCGGCCTGACGACCCATCGCGAGAGCGCCCCGCTGGCTTCGGCTGGCGGGGCGCTCTTCTATGCGAGCTTGCGGGCGATGTACTCCTCGACCTCGGAGAAGGGGATCCGACGGGCTGCTGCTCCGCAATCCCGCCGACGCGGCCACGCCGCCGACGGCGAAAGAGGCGAAGGCGCCGGAGATGCACTGCTGGACGGCCGGGCAGCTCGCCGCGTTCCTGGGCTGGTCAGTTGAGCACAGCCAGAGTCACGCTCTCTGGCGGACCCTGACCTACACCGATGCGCCGCGGAGAAGCTCTCGCGCTGCGCTGGCGCGACCTTTGGTCTCGACGAGGCCACGATTTGGATCCGCCGGTCGGCCGGAATGGTCCGGGTCTTCGGTGAGGGCGCGGAGGTCGCCGAGGGCGACACCAAGAGCCGAGGGCGACACCAAGAGCGGTAAGCCGCGCGTCGTCGACTTGGACCCCCGAGACAGTCGTGATCGAGCGGGCCTGGCGCAAGCGGCGCGGCCTGATGGCGCTGCAACTCGCCCGAGACGACGCGCTCGTGTTCGGTGACCTTGAAGGCGTCCACCGCAACACGGAGCACGTCTCCCGCCAGTTCCACAGGGACGTTGAGCGCTGCCGCGCAGCGCTCGGCGAGGACGCGCTGCCGATGATCCGGCTGCATGATCTCCGGCATACGCACGCGACGATCTTGCAGCTGGCGGGCGTGTCAGTGCATGTCGTCAGCCAGCGGCTCGGGCACGCCAGCCCGACCGTCACCCTGAGCGTCTACGCACACGTCATGCCAGGCAACCAGCGCGACGCGGCCGACCTGTTCGCCCGGCTCATCGGGGAGGCGAGCCGAGCATGACAAGTGTCAAAGCAGTGTCACGGACGCCGATCCAGGCGAATTACATGCCTTTTATCTGCGGAAACTTTGTGTCCGAGGGGGGACTTGAACGCCCCTCGTGGTGGTACATCCCCAAACGGGGGATCTATCACCAGCCCAAAGTAGCACGCCGCAGGTGCCTGGGCCGGCACGTCACGATGGGAGCTACCGGTTCGGGCAGTCTCCGTTACCGGGACCGGAGCCTTGGGAGGATGGCGGGCCGCGGCGGGCCCGCAGCTTGAAGAGGACGACCAGGAAGGCTGCGCGCTGCGTCGCCCGGTTCCGGTGCGCCGCTCCAAAGGACCGCGTCAGCAATGGCATGATCTGCGATGCGTCAGCAACTTCGCAACATGACGATCCTGCAGCTGGAGTTCGGCGACGCCCCAGGCAGGGCAGGATGAGCAGCCCGGGCCCGGGCGGTGAGCGCTGACGAGGCTCCAGGCGCGCGCGTACCCGCCGTTATCTGGCTCAGGCCGCAGCCGGGGTGCATCGCCGGCTCGTGCGCGCAGAGCCGGGCGACCTGCCTCCCAGCGCGTGGCCTGTCGGCGGACCTGACGTCCGGTCATGCCGATGAGCGGTAGGTCAGGTCGTGAGGCCGCGAAGGTCCGCACAGCCACCCACGGCGAGTCTCGTCTGTCGAGACACGTGTCTCACGCTCCTAGCGACTCGCGGCCCTGCCAGGTGGTCAGGCACGCGCGGTTGCCCTGCGGGTCGGCGAGCACCCAGAACGCCGGCGCGGCGGTGTCGTCGACCAGCTCGCCGCCGGCCTCGATCGCGGCGGCGATGCGGTCCTCGACCACCTCGGGCGGGATGCGCAGGTCGAGGTGCCAGCGCTGCCGCGGAACGTCGTGGGCTTCGGTGGGCTGGAACCAGATCGTCGCCCGACGCCCGGTAGCGTCGCGGATCTGGATCTCCCCCCAGGCCTCGACCGTGTCGTAGTCGAGCAGGGCCGCCCAGAACGGCCTGATCTCTGCCTCGTCGGCCGAATCGAGGCCGAGTTCGAGCACGCTGGTGCGCTCCGGGTGCGGCGTGGCCCCGGCGGCCAGGGCCAGCTCGCTGATGGTCAAGGCCAGCACCACGTCGCGCGAGGTCACCCCACCGACGTCGTGACTGGTCAGCCGGACGTCGAGCCGCCCGTAGGCCAGGTCGAGGTCGGGATGGTGATCCATCTCCTCGGCGGTCAGCGTGATTGCGTCGACGAGCTTGACCGCGGTGAGGAAGTCGCCGGTGTCGAAGCTGGCGTGCAGCCGGTCGATCAGCATCCGCCAATCGGGCAGCTGTTCGCTGACCAACTCCAGCTCCGTCAGCGTGCGCTTCGGGTCGGGCGGCGTATCGGTCTCGTAGCTCACTCACGTCACCTTCCGTGGTGAGGGTCGGGCGATTGCATGGCTTTGACCATAGCGGCGTACGGCAGGGCATCGGATCGTTGCCGGATCAGGAACATCCGCTCATCAGCGTAAGTCGTTCTTGTCAAGCGTTCTGGCCGGTGCCTCGCCCGTCGTCTGTCCCTGCATAGCGGTGATGGGGGTGGTCCCAGCAGCGTGTAATCGGGTTGGTGAGACGAGCGGGCGGGGCTGCTCATGATGAGCGTCGAGGTAACCGTGGTTCCTCAATGCCGCGTGGAGCTCGCCCCGGCCGGGGTGCGTGATGACCGCCCTGGTTTCTAGGCGGCGATGGGGACCTTGGTGGTGTGCCGGGTGCCGTGAGCGGCGATGTCCGGATCCCAGAGCTGGCCGGTGGTGACCACTGCGTGCAGGTGCCGCAGCAGCGCCGCGGCGATCGCCGCCTGCGCCTGGGTGGGGGTGAGCTTGTTCTGCTCGCGGGTGGTCAGGTGCAGGTAGCGGGCGGCGTAGACGGGGTTGCCGCGCTGGGCGCCCCAGACCGCCCGCCAGGCCGCGAGCCGCAGGCCCGGACGGCCCTGGCCGGTCATCTTGGTCCGCCCGGCGTAACTGCCCGAGGCTTTCTCCCGCGGAGCCAGCCCGGCGTGCTTGACCACCGCCCGGGCAGTGGCGAACCGGGTCAGGTCCCCGGTCTCGGCCAGGATCGTGGCAGCGCCGACCGCGGACAGGCCCGTGATCGAGGTAACCAGCCCGGTCAGCCCCAGCTCATCTAGGACCGCGACCATCCGGGTCTCGGTATCGGCCAGCCGCCGGTGGCTTTCGCGCCAGTCGCTGATCAGCAGTTGCGCGCGTTCCAGCGCCCCGCGGCGGTGCACGACCACCCCGGCCGGATCGGACAGCGCCGCGAACAGCCGCCGTACGATCCGCAGGCACGGCTTCAGCCCGCCGCGGCGGGTGATCTCGCGGCGCACCGCCGACTCCAGCCGCGCCAGGCCCAGCCGGTGCGTCCGGGCCAGGTCCCCGCCGTCCCGGTCCAGGATGACGCTCATCGCCGCGCACCAGGTCCGGGACCGGAACGGCTGCCGGGCCGCGTCCAGTACCGCGGGCCACACGCATTCGAGCAGGTCCCGCATCTGCTGCACCTGGCTGACGGTCTCGGCCACCAGCTTCTCGCGGCGGGCACCCAGGTGCCGCAGCCGCCCCCAGACCTCATCGACGGGCTCGGGAACGTAGCAGCGCAGCTGCGCGGTCAGCCGGGCGATCAGCACGGCGTCCTTCTCATCGGTCTTATCGAAGGTGAGGTCCTCAGTCCGCCGCGCCCACGATGTCAGCATCGGCTGCACGCACACGAACGGCATGCCCCGGTCGGCGGCGAGCTGCCCCAGCACCCGCCAGCGGTGCCCGGTCGGCTCGCACGTCACCGTCACCTGCGCGAAGCCCTTCGCTGCCGCCCGCCCGGCCGCCCAGTCCAGCGCCGCGCCCAGAGCCCACGCCCGGCACCGGAACGTCCGCCGCGCCAGTACCTTCGAGTCATGGTCGGTCACCACGACCATCTGCTTGCTGTCAGCCAGGTCAATCCCCACGATCGCGTTCGTCACCGGCACTAGATCACGCAGCCGGCCCAGGCGGGCGTTGCGGTTGCGATCCCCCCGGGAAACACCACTACCGTTACTCATGGACGTCCTCCTCCTGCGATGGGATACCAAGCCCGGCAAGCGCATCAGGAGGACGTCTTCACATCCCGGACCGACACGCAAAACCAATTACTATGCCGCTGCGGGCGCGTTTCGGTCAGAGTCCAAGTACGCGGCGCAGACCTCGGTCGACATCGTTCATGAGGGAAGCCGGAAGCTGGCCGGTCTCGGTGTCAAGGTCGGCCTTGTCGAGGGTGACCAGGGCGGTGACGTTGACGACGGAATCTTTGGGCAGGCCCGAGGACGCCGCGGGCAGGAAGACGTTGCCGGGCATGGCCGCCAGGCCGGTGTTGGACGTGATGATGGCGGCGATGGTGGTATTCAGGCGGCTGGCATTGAACGGACCGGACTGGATGACCAGGACCGGGCGGCGCTTGGCGGGCCTGCTGCCCCGCGTCTCGCCTAGATCGGCCCACCAGATGCTGCCGCGCTGGATCACCAGTCGTCCTGGCGGGCCAGGCGGCTGCGCCCGGCTGCAGCGGCAGCGGTTGCGGAGTCGTCGGGTCCTGCTGCCTGGAGCGCTTCGTCGATTTGCTGGGTCACCGACCGCGCGGCAAGGTCATCCAGGTACCTGCGGGCGGCGCGGGCGAAGAACTCGGACCGGCTGATGCCCAGCTCTGCGGCTTGCTTCGTCGCCTGCTCGAAGGTGTCTTCCGGCAGGGAGATCGCTGTTTTCACAGCACTAGTATAACCGGGTATTACCGTCCGCGCTAAGATCTTCTTCCAGCGTACAGCGACGGCAGGAGCTCGCACGGCGACCTGGTCATTACCTACCTCGAGGCATTCGACCGCATCTGGGCAGGTGCGCTGACGCAGGAGTAGGCCAGCGTCCCGGCCGCACGTGCCGGGCATGGCGGCTGACCGGTCATCGCGGATCTGTCCTGCGGTAAGGGTTGCGTTAGTGCAGCAGGGGTGTTCCGTTCGGGCCGGTTATCTGCTGGAGCATGGTGCGGGCGAGTTGCTGGATGCTGGGTGGCAGGGGGACGTAGCTGGTGGCGGCGGCGTAGGCCTGACCCTGGTGGGTGAGCCAGTCCATGAGATTGACGAGTGCTTTTCCGGTGGCCTGGCTGGTCTGGCGGGTGTAGATGAGTGCCCAGCTGTATCCGCAGATGGGGTAGCTGCTGGCTCCGGGTTCGTTGACGATGGAGAAGTTGGCTGGGGTGATGTCGGGTTTCTGGGCGGCGTCGGCGGTGATGGAGGCCGTGGAGGGGATGGTGTAGTTCCCGGCTTGGTTGCGGATGGCGGCGTAGTTGAGGATCGGGCCCTTGGAGTAGGACCGTTCGATGTAGCCGATGGAGAACGGCGTGTGGGCGACGACCTGCGCGACGCCGGGGTTTCCCTTGGCCCCGATGCCGACGGGCCAGTGCAGGGTCTTGGCGGTGCCGACCTTGGATGCCCAGGCCGGGTCGGTGCTGGAGAGGTAGTTGCTGAAGATGTAGGTGGTGCCGCTGCCGTCGGAGCGGTGGACGACGCTGATCGGCACGTCGGGGACGTTGACGCCGGGGTTGAGCGCCGCGATGGCCGGGTCGTTCCAGTGGGTGATCTGGCCGAGGAAGATCCGTGCGATCACCGGGCCGCTCAGCCGCAGCCTGCCTGCGCCGGGCAGCACCAGGTTGTAGACGACGACTTCGGCGCCGAGGTCGACGGGCACCTGGACCGAGGCGCCTCCATGTGCGGCTGCTTGCTCGGCGGCGGTCAGCGGCACGTCGGTGGCGCCGAAGTTCACCTGCCTGGCGCTGAAGGCCGCGATGCCCGCGGAGCTGCCCACGGCGGAGTACCGGACCGTGACTGCGGGGTTTTGCTGGTGGTATCTGGCGAACGCCAGGTCGAAGAAGGGCGCGTCGAACGTTGAGCCCGAGCCGGTGATAGTGACCGCAGAGGCACCGGGGCTGGCCGCTGCGGGCGTGACCGTAACGCTGTCCGTGGTCGCTGTACTGGCGCAGGCGGCCAGGGCAAGAGCAATGATCGCGGCGGTGACCGTGCTGACGGTGGCGTTCCGTGCATGGCCGGGCTTGTAGTCGTGGGTTGGCATCGGCTTTTCCTTGGATGAGGGGCGGGCTAGAGCTGCGTGGCTTGGCGGAGCCAGGCCTGGGCGCCCATCTGGACCGCTTCCCAGGGGCTACCGAGGGGTGGCGTGTAGGACAGGTCGAGGTCGCTGACGGCATCGACGGTCATGTTGTGGAAAATCGCGGTGGCGGCGATGTCGATCCGCTTGGCGATTTCGGCGTGCCGGTGCCCGAACAGCTGCACGCCGAGAAGCTGGCCGGTGCCGCGGTCGCCGGTGAACCGCATGGTGATGCGGTGGCTGCCGGGGTAGTAGGCCTTATGGTCGTCGGCTTCTGATCCGATGGTGACCGGGTCGAACCCGGCAGCGACCGCTTCGTGGTCGCGCAGCCCGGTGCGCGCGGCGGCCTGGTCGAAAATCTTCACAACCTGGGTGCCGAGGCTGCCCGCGAATTGGCGGCTGCCGCCGAGGGCATTCTCGCCCGCGACCCTGCCCTGCTTGTGCGCGGTCGTGCCCAGCGGCAGGTAACTTTCGCCGAGCAGCCGGTGGTGAGTGATGACGCAATCCCCGGCAGCGAACACGTCGGGAAGATCGGTCCGCATGCCCCGGTCCACGGCGATCGCGCCTTTGACGCCCAGGGCCGCCCCCGCTGCTTTGGCCAGATCGGTGTCGGGCCGGACGCCGACGACGACCAGGACCATGTCGGCCAGGCGCGTCACGGGCTCCCCGCCTGCTGCGGCGGCCACGACCCGCAGCCGCCCGTTCTCGCCTGCGCTGGCCCGGGTGATCTGCTGCACCGTGGTGCCGGTCAGGACCTCGACGCCACGGGCGGCGAGCTGGTCGTGGACCAGGCCGCCGAGGGCGGGGTCGACGGTGGGCAGTACCTCCGGTAGCTGTTCCATCTGGATGACTGACAGGCCGCGGGTGACCAGGGCGTCGGCCATCTCCAGGCCGATATAGCCCGCGCCGACGATGACCGCGGTGGTCGGCTCGGATTGTTCGAGGGTGCGCATGACGGCGAAGGTGTCGCCCATCGAGTGGAGCAGGTGCACGCCATCGGCGGCGCGGAGGGCGTCCGGGCCGGTGAGGCCGGTGATCGGCGGGCGGACCGGGACGGCGCCGGTGCCGATGATCAGCTTGTCGTAGGCGAGCAGTTCCTCCGTGCCGTCGGCGGCGGTGAGCAAGAGCTTGCGGGCCGCGACGTCGATCCGGCGGGCGGTGGTGTCCAGCCGGAGGTTCATCCCGGTGGCTTCCAGGTCGGCGGTGGTGCGGTGGGCGAGGTTGCGCCAGTGGGTTACTTCGCCGGAGACGTAGTAGGGGATGCCGCAGATCGAGAAGTTCGGGTAGGCGTCCGCGACGACCACGCTGACCTCGGCGGCGGGGTTAAGTTCGCGGGCGCGCAGCGCGGCGCTGATCCCCGCGTCGCTGCCGCCGATCATGACCAAGTGCATGCTGGGCTCCGTTCAGGCTGGCTAGCTCACTGAGGCTGGCTAGGGCCGGACGAACGGCCCGCGGACGGGGATGCGCCATCACCCGCTGCGCGATCAGCGGGCGATTCCGCCTGGCTGCGGTGGTGGGGGACCATGATGTCGGCGGCCTCGGCCGGGGTGACACCGGGATACAGCGTCCTGATGACCACGACGGCCAGGGCGCCCCCGAGGATCTGGGCCGCAATGAAGCTCGGCACCGACGAGGGGGCGATGCCGGCGAAGGTGTCGGAGAACATCCGGCCGATGGTGATCGCCGGGTTGGCGAAGCTGGCCGAGGACGTGAAGAAGTACGCCGCCCCGATATAAGCCCCGACCGCGGCCGGCGTCGCGCGGCTGCGGTCCGACCGGGCCAGCGCGAAGATGACCAGGATGAGCCCGAGGGTGGCGACGATCTCGGACAGGAAATGCGCGGGCGACGCCCGGTGCTTGGTGGAGATGCTGATCGCTGCTCCGGAGTACATCAGGTTGGCCACCATGGCACCGCCGATGCACCCGGCCACCTGCGCCGGGAGGTACGCGGCCGCATCCCGCCAGCTCAGCCCGCCGAAGGAAGCATCGGCGAACGACACCACCGGGTTGAAGTGACCGCCGGACACCGGCCCGAACATCAAGATGATCGTGTAGAGCCCGGCCGCGGTCGCCGCCGCGTTCTCCAGCAGCTCCAGCCCCACATTGCCGGGAGACAAGGTCTGGGCCGCGATGCCCGAGCCGATCACCACGGCGGCCAGGAACGCGCTGCCCAGCAGCTCGGCGAGCAGCCGCCGCCACAACGCCACGTCATTCATCGCCGGGCACCGCCCGTCGTCTCGCATATGCGGGACGACTGGTCTCGCCGTGCAACTGCCGCAGGGGCCTCATCAGTCACCGGCTACTTTCATCGATATACGTCTATGCAACTGGTCACAGCTTGCCAGGCTGGATAGATGACCGTCAAGATAGAGTCATGTCGATGCAGACGGAGCAGGGAGCGCCGGAGTTCATCCCGGCGGCCGAGCTGCGGGTCGTTGTCGAGGCCTGCTCCACGCCGCTGGTCGGTGAGCCGATCGGCGAGAGCGCGGCGGCCGGGCTGGCCCAGGTGTTCAAGGCCCTCGCGGACCCGGTCCGACTCCGGCTGGTCTCCCTGATCGGCGCACATCAAGGCGGCGAGGCATGCGTCTGCGAGCTGACCACGGCGTTCAATCTCACCCAGCCGACGATCAGCCATCACCTGAAGGTCCTGCGGGACGCCGGGATCATCGACTCCGAGCGCCGCGGCACCTGGGTCTACTACTGGCTCGTGCCCGCCGCGCTGGAGCGGATGGCCGCGCTGCTGTCCGCCCCCGTCCGCTAGCTGCCGGAGCCGGGTGCTGCTGGCAAAGCGAGGCCGGCCCGGACGGTAATCCGCCGGGCCGACCCTATGTGCTTTCGGTGCTCTGCCTGGGCTGGCGCCGTTACCAGGGGGTGGCGTCAGGCGGGCCAGTAGTCCTGGGCGCTAGCGCGGCTTAGCAGCAGGCGTCAGCCGAGTCAGACGACTCCTCTGACCGTCGGCCGTCGGCGTCACAGCATTCGGGGCCGGAGTGGTCATGGTCGTAGAAGGTCTGACTGTCGGCCAGGACGGTGTAGATCTCCCAGGACTCGCCGTCGGGCGCGCCCTGGACCCAGAATTTGTCCTGCCGGGCGTAACAGCAGGTCGTGTCTCGCTTATCGACGGACGCCAGGCCGGTCCCGGCGAGCCGCTTCTGCTCGGCATCGACGGTGTCGGTGTCGCTGACCTCCACGCCGAGGTGGTTGAGGCTGCCGCCCTGCCCCGGGTTCTCCAGCAGGACCAGTTTCAGCGGCGGCTCGGCGATGGCGAAGTTGGCGTAGCCGGGACGCCGTTTGGCCGGCTCGGCGCCGAACAGCTTGCTGTAAAACGCGACGGCCTCCTCGATGTCATTGACGTTGAGGGCGAGCTGCACGCGGGACATGAGAACCTCCTGAAAATCAGACTTCGATAACTGTCTATCTCTGACCCTGCGGCGAGCTTGCCACAGACATCGGACTCTGTCAATATAGACGTATGCCTAAGTCTCTGATGGTGCTGAGTCCGGCCGACCCGGCGGCGTGCTGCCCGCCGCTGTCCCGCGAGCCGCTGTCGCGCGGGCAGGCCGAGATGGTCGCGCCGCTGCTGAAGGCACTGGCTGATCCTGTGCGGCTGCGGCTGATGTCGCTGGTCGCCTCCCATCCGGGCGGCGAGGCATGCGTCTGCGACCTGGCCGACGCATTCGACCTGTCACAGCCCACGATCAGCCATCACCTGAAGGTGCTGCACGAAAGCGGCCTGCTGGACCGCGACAAGCGCGGCGTGTGGGTTTACTACCGGGCCAGGACCGATGCGCTGGCCAGCCTGGGCGCGCTGATCGGCGACCCGCCGGGATGACTGACCCGCTCAGGACCCGCCGGCCGGGCCATGCCTAACCGGCCAGGCATGACGCTCGCCAGGATTCACGGTGCCCGCCCCGGATAGCCCGGCCTGGTTCATCGCGGCGCGCGGCAGGCTATAGCGCGGCAGTACGGCGAGGCTTCCGTTCTCACTGTTAATCGGTTATCGTCGATGAACGATGAAGCAATCCATCCAGCCTCTCGACCGGGCCACGGCCACCGAGTACGCCACCTGGTTCCGGGCACTCGCCGATGCCACCAGGATCGAGATCGTCTCCCTGCTCGCCCGGCGCGCCGAGCCGATGAACGTCGGCGAGATCGTCTCCGCCGTCCGCGTCGGCCAGTCCACCGTCTCCGCCCACCTCAAGGTGCTCGCCGAGGTGGGCTTCGTGCTCGCCGAGCACCGCGGCACCGCGAGCTACTACCGGATCAACGACGCGTGCGTGGACTGCTTTCCCACCGCCGCCGACATCGTCATGGGCCGCCCCGTCCCCGCACAGCCAAAGCCCCCGTCCCCCCGACAGTCATCAGGAGCGCACCCATGACCGAAGACGCCGCGAGCACCCGCAAAACGCGGGACGCGGTCATCGACCGCTATTCCGGCCTTGCCCGCACGGCCCTGGCGGGCGGCACACCCACTGACGGCGATCCTGACGCATTCACTGACGGGGGCTTCGGCGCCCCCGCCTACCCCGGCACCCACGACGTCCCGGAAGCGGCGCTGCGTGCCAGCCTCGGCTGCGGCAACCCGCTAGCGGTGGCCAGCCTCCAGCCGGGCGAGACCGTCCTGGATCTCGGCTCCGGCGGCGGACTCGACGTCCTGCTCTCCGCCCGCAGAGTCGGCCCCACGGGAATCGCCTACGGCCTGGACGGCAGCACCGACATGCTCGCTCTCGCCCGCGCCAACGCCGCACAGGCCGGCGTCACCAATGCCCGCTTCCTGCGCGGACATATCGAGGACATCCCCCTGCCCGACGAGCAGATCGACGTCGTCATCTCCAACTGCGTCATCAACCTGTCCGCCGACAAGCCGCGCGTCCTGGCCGAGGCGTTCCGGGTCCTGCGCCCCGGCGGCCGCCTGGGCATCAGCGACATCACCGCTGACAAAGGTGTCGACCCGGGCCAGCGCGCCGAAGCCGAGCAGCGGGTCGGCTGCATCAGCGGCACCCTGACCCGGCCGGAGTACCGCGGCCTGCTGCTCGCGGCCGGATTTACGAACATCAGCATCACCAGTACTCACGAAGCCGAGGCCGGCCTGCATTCCGTGATCATCCAGGCAGCCAAGCCTGCCGCCAGGAGTGCATGATCATCTCGCCACGCGACTGCTCGAACCAGCACGCCGTCAGCACTGGCAGCCACGGACTCCAGCCCTTTACACAAATGATCGCTAGGCGGCTACGCCGTGCCGAACCTCGCTACCTCATGCCCAGCCAGCCTGCTGTCTTTCCTGCGGATCCGGTGGCCTGCCAGACCTGGAGTGGCTCATCCAGGTCCTGGCCGAGATCAACTTCCCAGGGCGGTTACGCATAGCTGAGGCGTCCGGCCCGGTCAACGTTCGGTGGACGACGGTGCTGCCGACGGCTCGGGTTCAGTCATGACAGGCCAGCTCGCCGTGCCAGGCTTCCCGGCCTTCGCGCACGGCGAAGTAGGCGACAGCCAGTGCTGCGATTGGGTCGGCCCACCACCAGCTGAAGGCAGCGAACAAAGCAAGGCCGAGCAGCGTCGTGGCCGCCAGGGTGGCGCAGAGGATCGTTTCGGCGGCGTCGGCGAGGACGAGCTGGTTGTGCATTGACGTGCCGACGCGGCGCTTGCACCAGCCCAGCAACGGCATGACCAGCAGCGAGCTAACGGTGAGGCCGATGCCGATGGGTGAGCGTTCGGGATGTGCCTGGGTGACTAGGTCGACGACCGAGCCGATGACCACGTAGACCGCCAGGGCGAAGAACGTGACGGCGATGATCCGCAGCACGCGGTGTTCTGCTCGCTCGTCCGGCTGGCCGTGGGCTAGTTCTGTTTGCAGGCGGCGCAGCACCAGGGTGGCGGAGACCAGTTCGATGATCGAGTCGAAGCCGAAGCTGGTCAAGGCCAGTGAGGCGGCGATGATGCCCGCGGTGACGGCCACGCCCGCCTCTATCAGCATCCACGCGATCGAGAACTTCTCCAGGCGGATTGCCTGCCGGTGAAGGCCCGGCAGTGGCTCAGCGTTCGCCGCGCTCACCTTGCCCATCAGGACGCGCTATCGCCTGTGCCAGGATCTCGACGGGTGAATGGCCGACCTGCAAAGTCGTATGTTCCAGGCCGAAGCGCTCACAAGAACCGTCATTCTCCTGCAGCTCCTCAAGTTTCTGTTCCTGCTGCTCATTGATACCTCCCTGTCCTCTCGCCATGCTCCTGCCCTCGTTTCCCTCCCGATCTTGTTCGCCTTCCTTGTCACCATGATCCATAGCCGTTCAGACCGTTGCATTATCGAATGATCATGGTCAGCTCCGCGGCTGGGTGATCATGAAGGGGAGGCAGTTCGTGGCCGTGGTCGTGACCGTCGCGAAGGGCTATGACCTCGGCTATGTGTGGAAGAACCAGGGCCAGGCCGCGGCCGAGCGGACCACCGGCGGCTACTACATCAACGCTGCCCAGGCCGGCGAGCCGCCGGGCCGATGGTGGGGACCGGGAGCCAGGTCGCTCGGTCTCGCCACCGGCCAGATCGTAGAGCGCAAGCCGTATGACGCGGTGTACTCGCAGACAGACCCGCAAACAGGAGCGAAACTCGGCCGACAGCGCGGCAACTACGCGAAGTTCAGCGACCACCTGGCGCGGCTGACAGCCGCCGAGCCGCATGCCACGGCCGAGCGGCTGATCGAGCTGGAGCGCGAGGCAGCGAAGGCGACCCGCCAGCCCGCCGCCTACACCGATGTGACGGTCTCTTTCTCCAAGTCGATCTCGGTGCTGCACGCCTCGATCAGGGAAAACGGCCGCCGGGCGAGGCTGGCGGGTGATGACCGGGCGGCGGGGTACTGGGCGGGCCGGGAGGAGAGGTTCCAGGAGGTTTTGCACCGGGCGAACCGGGCCGCGCTGGAGTACGCGCAGCGGTGGGCGGGGATGACACGGACCGGCTATCACGGAACGCGGGTTGACGGCCGGGAGCCGGGCCGGTTCGAGGAAGCCGGGCTGGTCGTGACGTCGTGGCTGCAGGGCACCAGCCGGGACGGCGACCCGCAAGATCACATTCATAACCAGATTGCCCGGATGACGCGGACGGTGGGCGATGGCCGGTGGCGGGCGCTGGACACCGCGTGCCTGCGGGAGGTTCCCGGCGGGTTGCAGGCGATCGCGGCGACGGTGGTGGAGTGTGAGCTGACGCGCGAGTTCGGCGTGCGCTGGGTGCCGCGGCCGGACGGGCGCGGCAACGAGATCGACGGGATCACCTGCGCGCAGATGGACGCGTATTCCACGCGCACGGTCGCGGTGCACGAGAAGGAGCGCGAGCTTGCGCTGGCGTGGGAGCGCCGGCATGGGCGTGCGCCGAATTCGCGTGAGCTGCTCTACCTCGCGCAAAAAGCGACCCTGCGATCCCGCCGGGGCAAGAGCGCGGGCGAGATCGACTGGGACGCGCTGGCTCAGCGCTGGGATGCGGCCATCGGAGGTGAGCTGGCTGGCATCGCGCCGGCAGTGTCGGCCATGCGCGGCCCAGGTGCCGGTGGCGTGACGCCGAATAGTCACGAGGAGCCGGGCGGGACGCTGGCGCGGGAGGTTTTGGTGCGCGCGGCGCAGAAGGCGCTGTGCCTGGTGTCCGACCAGCGTCCCACGTGGACCCGGCATCACCTGCTGAAACAGCTCGCCCTGGTCATGCCGGTCCAGACCCGCGACCTGGCCGCTGGATCCGCCGAGGCTCTGTTAGCCGGGCTGGCCGATGAAGCGTTGTCCGGCCGGATCGAGCCGGTGGTCTGCGTGAGCGCGCCCGAGTGGCCGCCGTTGCCGGCGTCGCTGCGCCGCGAGCTGGACGGCGGCAGCGTCTACACGCGGCCCGGTACCACGCGTTATGCGACCGCCGCGCAGTTATCCGCCGAGGAGCGGCTGGTCGCACAGGCGCAAGCGCAGCGGGCGCCGCAGCTGCCGCGTGAGCTGGCCGCGCGGCATCTGGGTGCTGACGCTGCGGTGCTGGAAGCGCAGCTACAGGAACGCGCGCAGGATGCACGCGAGCGCGTGACGCGGCGCGGGCTGCGGCTGGACCAGGCCGCCGCCGTCTATCACGTGCTCACCTCCAGTCGTGTCGCTGAGGTGGTCGTCGGCCCGGCGGGCACCGGCAAGACCCGCGTTCTGGCCGCGGCGGCCCAGACGTGGGCAGGGCACGGTGGCCACCAGCGGGTGTTCGGCACGGCCACCTCGCAGAACGCCGCGAACGAGCTTCGTAAGGCCGGTGTGCTGGTCACGGCGAACACGACCCGGCTGCTGGCCGACCTC
>Ga0302314_10003675_pt1 | contig 28246 bp, 23 predicted proteins | sample III_Palsa_N2_3_FD_200533 | JGI IMG/M metagenome (GOLD analysis project Ga0302314, IMG submission 200533) | Peat permafrost microbial communities from Stordalen Mire near Abisko, Sweden - III_Palsa_N2_3 | ecosystem: Environmental > Terrestrial > Soil > Palsa > Peat permafrost | place: Sweden...
CCAAGGTCAATGGGCAGGATCTGCTGGCCAGCTTCAGGTCGACAATCACATACTCTGGGCTTTTCCAGGATGCGGCGGAGCGGGTAGGCGTCAAACCGGACAGCCCCGGAGTGGTCAAGGCCGCCGAGGTTCCCGTGGGACAGGGCCAAATGATGACCGTTTGGCGCGCCAGTTTCGACAGCTTCAGCCTGGATCAAGAGGTCATCAAGCCGGCCGTCCTCGCCTTCAACGGTCGAGTCATCCGCTACAGGGCGGCCGTCCAGGTGACGGGTGAGCATGTCACGCGCGGCGGAGGAAGTTTCGACATGACGATAGGCGCCGACTTTATCTCGTCCCATCGAATTCTCTTTGCCAACAGCCAGTGCAAAATCTATTTCACCTATGCCTCCGGCCCGCCATTTTATCATGTCGAAGGCACGCTTTCAGATCTGGCGGCATCCGCATTGCTGGACTCCCTCACCCAGTAAAACGGATTCACATAGTAAAACGGACCTCCCTTGCGTCTTCCCAAGATGCGTGCTTGACAGCCCTGGTTCGCGCTTTTATAACACCGCCCTCCTGTCGGAGGGGCGCTTAGCTCAGCGGGAGAGCACATCCTTCACACGGATGGGGTCACAGGTTCAATCCCTGTAGCGCCCACCATCTCCGACAGATTGAAAAGACTGAATAATTTAGGGCCGGGTCGGAGATGACGCCGGCCCTAATTATTTTCCGGGGTCGGTCTCGGTGTGGCGAGCCCCACCGGCGAGGGTGGTTCTTGCGATAACCTGGTGGCGCGCGCACAATCGCTCCTATGAACGAGAATCCGGATTTCCTCTCCGCTGCAGGGCGGCAAATGGCAGAGGCCCAAGCACTTGGCGCAGTTTTCCACGCGGAAGGAACTTGGACTATGAGCGCAGGTCGGCCACCTCTGCCATCGGCTCTGACCGATCGGCTGCGCGTTCACCGGAAAGCCATCGCGGCGCTTGTCGCGGAAAAGGAAAAGCCCCGTCACTGAAGGCGGCGGGGGGAAGGCTTTCATCGAGGCCCCGCTGTCATCGCGGCCCGCATCGTGGCGCCGCCTCCTCCGTCGGACACTCTGCTTCTTGCAATCAAAGAACAGGATACATTGCGGAATTTATGTCCGCTTTATTGTGAATTGCAGCCTATTTTTCCGATCTGCACGGACTCATATCCTGACAGCCTCTTTCAGGAGGTTGTCCCATGAGTGCTTCGTCTTCTCCCATCCGGGGCGGTCTGATCGGTGTCGGCAATTGGGCCCTGCGCGGCCATCTGCCGGTCCTGCAGCTTTTGCCCGAATATCGGATCACAGCCGTGCAGAGCCGCCGGCGCGACGTCGCCGAGCAGGCCGCCCGGCCGTTCGACATTCCCCATGTGCTGGACAGCGCGGAGGCGGTCGCCACTCATGAGGAGGTCGATCTGGTGCCGGTGCTGGTGCTGACCACCGCGCCCCAGCACGAGGCCGGCATCTATATCGCCCTTGCCTTGACCGCTCTCTCCACCATCGGCGCGCTGCTGTCGCCGAGCCATGCCTTGATCCCGGTGATAGCCGCCATCATCTTGTGGGGAGCGGCGCATTGGGGGTTCTGGCCGGCTCAACAGGCGCGATTGATCGGCATCGCCGGCGTGCAGGCGGCCTCGGTCGTGCTCTCGCTGAACGCCTCCTTCATGCATCTCGGCTTCTCCCTGGGCGCCGCGCTGGGATCCGTCACCCTGGCCCATCTCTCGGTGGGTGCCCTGGGATGGGTCGGCGGGTCCAGCATCTTCGCCTCGCTGTCGCTGTTCCTGATCATTCGTCGGAAGGAAATCCAGTCGTGAGCAAGCTCTTCTCCCCCTACTCCTTGCGCGATCTTACCCTGTCCAACCGCATCGTCGTCTCGCCGATGTGCCAATATTCGGCGGAAGACGGCAAGGCCAACGACTGGCACATGATCCATCTCGGCTCGATGGCTTTGTCCGGGGCTTCGATGGTGGTGATCGAGGCCACCGGTGTCGAACCCGAGGGCCGCATTACCCCGGGCTGCCTCGGCCTGTGGGACGACGCCACCGAGGCGGCGCTGAAGCCGGTGGTCGAGATGATGCGCAAATACTCCAAATCGGCCCTGACCATTCAGCTGGCCCATGCCGGCCGCAAGAGCTCGAGCCATGTGCCGTGGAAGGGCGGCCAGCAGATCCCGCTCGCCGAGGGCGGTTGGATTACCTTCGCCCCCTCGGCGGTGGCGCAGAAGGAAGGCGAGGTGCCGCCCCAGGGGCTCGACGAGACGGGCATGCTGCGCATTCGCGACGCCTTCGTGGCCACTGCGAAGCGGGCCGAGCGTCTCGGCTTCGACGCCATCGAGCTGCATGGCGCGCATGGCTATCTGCTGCATCAGTTCCTGTCGCCGATCGCCAATCAGCGCACTGACCGCTATGGCGGTTCGCTGGAAAACCGCATGCGCTTCCCGCTCGAAATCTACGAGGCGGTGCGCGCCGCCTGGCCGGCCGGCAAGCCGATCGGCGTCAAGGTCTCGGCCACAGATTGGGTCGAGGGCGGCTGGGATCCCGAGCAGACCGTCGCCTTCGCCCTGGAATTGAAGAAGCGCGGCGTCGACTGGATCGATGTTTCCTCGGGCGGCGTCTCGCCGGCCCAGAAGATCCCGGTCGGGCCGAGCTATCAGGTGCCCTTCGCCGAGAAGGTCAAGGCGGAGACCGGCCTGCCGGTGGTCTCGGTCGGGCTGATCACCGATCCGCGGCAGGCCGAGGATATCGTCGCCGAAGGCAGGGCCGATTTCGTCGCCCTGGCCCGCGCCATGCTCTACGACCCTCGCTGGGGTTGGCACGCCGCCGCGGCGTTGGGGGCCGAGGTGGACGCCCCGCCGCAATATTGGCGGGCCCCGCCACACGAGCATAAAGCCTTGTTCGGCGAGACTGTTTTCGGCTCCAGATAACGGAGCCGGGCGTCCGGATTGATCGTCCGGACGCCTTCGCCCGCATGGTCGAAAGCGATGTGAAATACCCCTTCGTCATCGATATGGCGTCGTTGCGTCAATCCGCCTGACCCGGCCCGGAAGCGCGGTCCCGCCGCGCTTCCGGAAGATCTTTGCATGAGCGGGCTTGAGGCGGCGCGAAAAACCCAGCAAGATTTGATAAGACAGCGTCGTGCCGGGGGATGCCGACTTATGGGTAGCGAAACCGCCGATTGGCGGAGCAAGGAACTGTTCGATCGTGCCCTGTATGAGCGCCTCGACGAGGAGACCGGCGGTGCCGGCCTCGAAATTATCGCGACCCTGCTGTCGGTCGCGCCGGGGCGGCGGGACGCCATGCTGGCGGCGGCGGCCGAGGGCCGTTCGGACGATCTGACGCGCGTCGCTCATACCGCCAAGAGCGGCGCCCGCAGTCTCGGTCTGCTGCGGCTGGCCGAATTGTGCGACTCCATCGAGCGCTCGCCACCCTCCGACCCCGCCGTTCTGGCCGCGCTCGGCCCGGTGATCCGGAGCGAATTCGACGCCGCTATCGCGGTCTTGACCGAACTGCAGGGAGAATAGACCCTCCATGGCGATGGCGGCCGCCAGCGGCGAGAAGTCTTCCCAGGAACCCCGCCCCAGATTGCGGCGCCTGTCGGCGCTCCTGGGCCTCGCCTGCCTGCTGGCGGTGCTGGGCGGCTGGTATTTTCTGGCCGGCTCGCTGGTCCATTGGCTGACCGCCGGCGACATCGAGAATTTCGTGCTGCGGACCCGCGACAGCTCGGACCAGATCGCCACTAATCTCGCCCGCAACATGCAGGACGAGGTGCGCCGCCTGGCCAATATGCCCGAGGCACTGGCGGGCGATCTGGTGCTGCGTGCCCCGCTGACCGGACGCCAGGACGCGCAATCGCGCGGCGCCGCCCTGCAGGAGGCGAATGAGCGGCTGCGCCAGGTGGCTGACCAGCTCGAGCTCGACATCCTCTATCTGCTCGACGCCAACGGTCTATGCATCGCCGCCAGCAATTACCAGACCGACAAGAGCGTGGTCGGCACCGACCTCAAGGCGCGGCAATATTACACCTCGATCCAGAATGGCGGCCGCGGCCGGCAATTCGCCTTCGGTACGGCCTCCAACACGCCCGGTGTCTATTTTTCGGGCGCGATCGTCCGCGACGGCCAGTTCCTCGGCGGGGTAGTGGTCAAGCGCAACATGCGAAACCTGTTCCATCTGACCAGCCGCAACGCCGCCTTCCTGGTCGATGAATACGGGGTGGTGGTGGCCTCGACCATCGAGCCGGCTCTGTGGCATTTTCTGCCGGATTCCTCGGCGGCCGGGCTGGGAACCGATTTCCTGCAGGACCGCTATCGGCAGGCGGCCTTGTCGGTGCTGGATATCCGCGCCGACCACTCGCTGGCCACCGTGTCGCTGGTGCATCTGCTGGGCGACGCGACGCCGTCTCTGATGACGGCGCGGCCGATTGGCGATTCCGGCCTGCGTCTGGTCTATTTCACGCCAGTGCCCGACTTGCAGTCGATGCGCGACCGGGCGCGGATGACGTTCTGGCTGGTGTTCGTCACCGGCGCGCTGATCCTGACCCTTATCGCCGGGGCCATCACTTACGTCCTGCAAAGCCGCCGCCGCGTCGCCGCGCTGCGTTATTCCTATCAGAAGCTGTCCGCGCTTTCCCGCGAGCTGGCCGTCGAGAAGGAGACGGCCCAGGCCGCCGACCGTGCCAAATCGCGTTTCCTGGCGACGATGAGTCACGAATTGCGCACGCCCTTCTCGGGCATTCTCGGCATGGTCGAGATGCTGCGCGGCTCGGATCTGCCCGACGAGGCGATGGGGCATGTCAGTCTGCTCGAGCGTAGCGCCCGCGTGCTGCTCACCCTGCTCAACGACATTCTCGATTTCTCGAAGATCGACGCCGGTCAGATCAGAGTCGAGATCGTCGCCTTCGATCTCAAGTCCGTCATCGACGATCTGCATCATATCCAGTCGGTGGTGGCCGCGGCGAAAGGTGTCGGACTGTCGGTGCGCGGCGTCGAGCGGCCGCTGATCGGCCTGGGCGATCCCGACCGCATCCGCCAGATCCTCCATAATTTTCTCTCCAATTCCCTGAAATTCACGGCCATGGGCGGTGTCGATCTGACGGTCGAGACGGTGGGGGAGGGATCCGCGCGGCGCCTGACCATTTCGGTGATCGATTCCGGCTCCGGCATGGCGGCCGAGACGCGGGACAATCTGTTCAAGCCTTTCTATCAGGGCGACGCCTCCTCGACCCGCCGCCATGGCGGAACCGGCCTCGGCCTCGCTATCTCCCGGCGCCTCGCCGAGGCGATGGGCGGCAGTATCGGGGTCAAGAGCGAGCTGGGGCGGGGATCGACCTTCTGGCTCGACGCGCCCTTCCCCGAGAATGACGGGCGGCCGCTCAATAGCGACGGCCGCGCGACAAGCCAGCCGAGCCTGCCCCTGGCCGCGGCGGCGCCACAGGCGGTCAGGCGCCGGCTTCTGCTGGCCGACGATGACGAGGTCAACCGGCTGGTGATCGGCGGCATGCTGCGCCGCATCGGCCACGACGTGGTGTTCGCGCTCGACGGCCGTCAGGCGGTGCGCGAGGTGACGCGCCAGGAATTCGACCTGGTGATCATGGACATGCATATGCCGGAGATGGACGGCATCGAGGCGACGCGCGCCATCCGCACCCTCGCGGGGCCCAAGGCGCGCATCCCGGTGATCGGCCTGACCGCCGACGCCATCGTCGAGAACCGCCCGCAATATCTGGCGTCAGGCTTGGATGAGCTGCTGACCAAGCCGATCTCGGCGACGGATCTGGCGGCCGTCATTCGGCGGTACACCGAGCCTGCGATTTAAAACACCAAGAACGCCAGCTGCCCCTCGGCCTATAAAAGCCGCCCTTCCGGGCGCGGAGAAAATCTAAAAGCCGAAGGCTTTCTTCAGCTTGCCGAAGAATCCCAGCTTCGGCGGCGGTTTTTTGGCCGCCGGGCGCGGTTTCGTCGTCGCTCCCGCGCCGCCGCGGGCAGGAGCACCGGCCGGTTTGCTGTTGGCATTGGTGTAGGAATAGAAGACGCGGAATTCGCCATCCTGGGAGATCTTGTAATAGGCGATCTTCTTCAGGCTCGGATCGCGCTGGCAGCGCCGTAGCGCGTCGGAGGCGGCCTCGTCCTTGGTGGTGATGGAAGCGTCGTAATCGAGCTTCCCCTGTTTGAGGGACTGGCCCTCCTTGCAGCTGTAGATTTCCGTCGTCATGCGGGGATGATAGCCTTGGTGCAAACAAACACCAAGAGGACCGTCCATGGCCGAGCAGGACTACCCGCTATTGATCGGACAGCTATTGCTGACCCCCCTGGCTTCCAGCCCGCAGCGAGAGATCGTCTATCGCGATCTGCGGCGGTTCGACTACCGGACGCTCAGGGATCGTATCGGCCGCCTGGCCGCTTTTCTGTCCGGGCTCGGGGTCGAGCATGGCGACGTGGTGGCGGTGATGGATTGGGACAGCCACCGCTATCTCGAGAGCTATTTCGCCATTCCGATGATGGGCGCGACCCTTATGACGGTGAATGTGCGTCTGTCGCCCGAGCAGATCCTCTACACCGTCAACCATGCCGAGGCGCGCGTGCTGCTGGTGCATGCCGACTTCCTGCCGCTGGTCGAGAAACTCCGCGGGCATCTGCCACATGTGGAGACGCTGGTGCTGCTCACCGATGCGCCGGCTTTGCCTCCACCCGGCTTCGACGCCGACTATGAAGCGGGGCTGGCGGCGGTCTCGCCCGATTTCCCGTTCGAAACGTTCGACGAGAACACCCGCGCCACCCTGTTTTACACCACCGGCACCACGGGACTGCCCAAGGGCGTCACCTTCACGCACCGGCAACTGGTGCTGCATACGATGGCCGCCGCGGCCGGGCTCGGTCGCAGCGCCGAGCAGGGCCGCGTGCACCGTGAGTCGGTCTATATGCCTATGACGCCGATGTTCCATGTCCATGCCTGGGGCGTTCCCTATCTGGCGACGATGCTGGGGCTGAAGCAGGTCTATCCGGGCCGCTATGTGCCCGACATGCTGGCCAGGCTGATCGCGCGGGAAAAGGTTACCTTCACCCATGGCGTGCCGACGGTGCTGCAGATGCTGCTGGCCTGTCCCGAGGCGGCCGAGACGGATCTGTCCGGCCTGACCATGATCGTCGGCGGCTCGGCCCTGCCGCGCGGACTAGCCGCCGAAGCCCTGGCGCGCGGCATCGATATCTTCGCCGGCTACGGCCTGTCGGAAACGTGTCCGCTGCTGACCGTCGCCCAGCTCGATAGCGATGTTTTGGGTGACGCCGAGAGCGAGCTCGATCTGCGGATCTGCGCCGGCCAGCCGGTGCCGTTGGTCGATCTCAGGATCGTCGACGAGGCGATGCGTGTCCAGCCGGCCAACGGCGTGGCCCAGGGCGAGGTCGTGGTCCGGGCGCCCTGGCTGACGCAGGGCTATTATAAGGACGAGGAGGCATCCGCCCGGCTGTGGGCCGGCGGCTATCTGCACACCAACGACATCGGCACGCTGGACCGGCGGGGCTTCCTGCGCATCACCGACCGGCTCAAGGATGTCATCAAGACAGGCGGCGAATGGGTTTCGTCGCTGGAGCTGGAAAGCCTGATTTCGCGCCATCCTGCCGTGGCCGAGGCGGCGGTGATCGCCGTCAAGGACGCCCATTGGGGCGAGCGTCCGTTGGCGCTGGTGGTGGGCAAGCCGGGCCTGACGATCGATGCCGCCGCCTTGCAGGCTCATCTGCAGGTCTTCGTCGCGACCGGAGAGATCTCCAAATATGCCGTGCCGGAACGGGTGCTGCAGGTCGAGGCGATCGATAAAACCAGCGTTGGCAAGATCGACAAGAAGCTGCTGCGCCAGAAATACGGACTCTGATCGCCTATCCCAGGGGCGAGGCTGGTAATCGCTTGGTAAGCTTGTCTCAGGAGATGCAAAATACTATAATCGTCTCTATGGAGATAGGTGTCGACCATGCATCAGCCCCTTCCAAAAGCGCTCAACACCCCCCTGAGCGTCAGAATAACTCAGGAAGAAGCCTCCGCGGCTCTGCGCGCGGTTTTGAGATTGTTCACGCTGTGGCACCTGTCGGACGCGGAGAGTCGCGTCCTGCTGGGCGAACCCAGCAAGGCGACCCTCTATCGCTGGAAGGCAGGGGAGATCAAACAGATCCCCCATGATACGACCTATCGTCTCGGCGACCTGCTCGGCATCCACAAGGCCTTGGCCTATCTCTTCCTGGAGCCTGCTCGTCGCTATGAGTGGATCAGGAAGCCCAACACCGTCTTCGGCGGCCAGTCCGCTCTCGACGTCATGTTGGCGGGGCCGCCCGCGGCATTGACCCGCGTCCGGAACTACCTCGATTCCACCCGCGGTTCATGGTGAACGGGCCAGATGCCCGGCATATAGACTGGCCGGACAGCCGCCGCATCGTTTCGACGGTTTACCCGCCGATCTGGCTGTTCGAGGATATCGCGGACCCGACCGATTGGGATTTGCTGGCCAATGTCGAGGCCAAGACCAATCCGCGCGTCATGGATCAACTCGGCGCCTTCCACCTGGTGCCGGTCGGGCGCCGTGTGACCGGCGCCGGCGCCAGCTATGCCATGGCGCCCTTCTGTCATGCCTCGACCGAGCGCCCGAACCGATTCTCGGATGGCTCCTACGGGGTCTGGTACAGCGGTGAGGTATTCGAGGTCGCGCTGATGGAGACCGCCCACCATTTCGTCCGCTTCATGAAAGCGACGGACGAACCGGCGGGCGATCGGCGGCATAGGGAACTCGTGACCCGTGTGGTCGGAGACCTTTTCGTCGTTGAAGAGGGAGGGTGTCTGGAGCCCGCCAGTTGGGCGGCAGGCCAGGAGCTCGGTCGCCGAATCCTCGCCGAGGGCGGGAACGGCGTCGTTTATCCCAGCGTCCGGTATCCCCGCGGCCAGGCTTGCGCCCTGTTCTATCCGGACCTGGTCGTCCCGCCGGTCGTGCAGGGACGCACGCTCCAATATCATTGGAACGGGACGGATATGGACCGGTATTTCGTGATCGGTGAAAACGACTGGCGGCCGTTGCCGGATGTCGCCTGAAGAAGGAGCTTAACTCTTCACCCCATACAGGAAGTAATTTACATCCACCGAGGGGACCCGGTTCCAGATGTCGCGCCACGGGTCGTAGGCGACGCCTTCCAGCGCCTTGACCGTGATCCCGACCCGGCGCAGGCCCGCCGAAAATTCGGACGGGCGCACGAATTTCTTCCAGTCATGGGTGCCGCGCGGCAGCCAGCGCAGCACATATTCGGCGCCGACGATGGCCAGAGCAAAGGATTTTCCGGTGCGGTTCAGGGTGGCGCCGCAGAAGGCCCCACCCGGCCTGAGGAGTGCTGCGCAGGCGGCCAGGAACAGGCCGACATCGGCGACATGCTCGATCACCTCCATCGACAGCACGACGTCGAACTGGCCTTCGACCTGCTCCGGAGTCGCCGTGCGATAGTCGATCTCGACACCCATCTGCTCGGCGTGATGTTGCGCCACCTGGATATTGCGCTCGCCCGCATCGATGCCGGTGACCGTGAAGCCCAGGCGCGCCATCGGTTCGCACAGCAATCCGCCGCCGCAGCCGATATCGATCAGGGTCAGGCCCTCGAACGGCCTATCGGCGTTCCTGTCGCGGCCGAAATGGGCGGCCAGATGCTCGGTCAGCGCCTCGAGGCGGGGGCGGTTGATCTGATGCAGCGGCTTGAACGAGCCCGTGCTGTCCCACCAGGCGTCGGCGATGGCCTGGAAACGCGCGACCTCTTCCTCGGAGGCGGTGGTGGGGCTGACACTTGCGTGGGCTTGCGCGGTGCGCGGCATGTTGCGTCCTTGTTAACTGTTAGAGTATGTATACCCGCCCCTTTTGCCGGGGAGCAATCCGGCTTTCTATTCAGGACCTTTCCATGGCCCGTATTGTCATGAAATTCGGCGGCACGTCGGTAGGCGATTGTGACCGCATCAAGAATGTCGCGCGCCGCGTCAAAGCGGAGTTCGAGGCCGGCAACCAGATCGCCGTCGTCGTCTCGGCCATGTCGGGCGTCACTAATCAGCTGGTGGATTATTGCCGTCAGATCGCGCCGCTGCACGATGCGCGCGAATATGATGTGGTGGTGTCGACGGGCGAGCAGGTGACCATCGGCCTGCTGGCGATTGCGTTGCGTGAGCTGGGCCTGCGCGCCCGCTCCTGGACCGGTTGGCAGGTGCCGATCCGCACCGACGACGCCCATGGCAAGGCCCGCATCGAGACCATCGAGACCGAGGAATTTCTGGCGGCGATGGAAGGCGGTCAGATCGCCGTGGTGGCGGGCTTCCAGGGCATCGGCCCCGAGAACCGCATCACCACGTTGGGCCGCGGCGGCTCCGATACCAGCGCCGTCGCTTTGGCCGCGGCGTTGAACGCCGATCGCTGCGATATCTACACGGACGTCGACGGGGTTTACACTACCGATCCGCGAATCGTTGCCAAGGCCCGCAAGCTCGATAAGATCAGCTATGAAGAGATGCTGGAACTGGCGTCGGTCGGAGCCAAGGTGCTGCAGACCCGCTCGGTAGAGATGGCGATGAAGCACAAGGTTCGCGTTCAGGTGCTGTCCAGCTTCGAGGACAAGCCCGGCACGCTGGTTTGTGATGAGGATGAAATCGTGGAAAAAGAACTGGTCAGCGGAATTGCCTACAGCCGGGATGAAGCCAAGATCACCGTGATCAAGGTGCCGGATCGCCCGGGCATCGCCGCCTCGGTGTTCGGCCCGCTGGCCGAGGCCAACGTCAATGTCGACATGATCGTACAGAACGTGTCAGAGGATGGCCGTTTCACCGATCTGACCTTCACCGTCACGCGCGCCGATTTCGACCGCGCCATCCAGCTTCTTACCGAGAAGAAGGGCGAGCTGGGCTATGAGCGCCTGATGACCGACAGCAATGTGGTCAAGGTCTCGGTGATCGGCATGGGCATGCGCAGCCATGCCGGCGTCGCGCAGAAAATGTTCAGCACCCTGGCCGAGAAGGGGATCAACATACAGGTGATCTCCACCTCCGAGATCAAGGTCAGCGTTCTGCTGGGCGAGGACTACACCGAACTGGCCGTGCGCGCGCTCCATAGCGCGTATGGCCTCGATGCCAACTGAAATCGCCTCGACCGGCGCGGGGAATAAGAGCATGAGCACGGCCAAGGCCCACCTTGAGTATCTGTGGAAGCGCGGCCGCGACTTCCTGGGCACCGAGACCGCCATTCTGGGCGGCGCGATGTCCTGGGTGTCCGAACGTAATCTGGTGGCGGCGATCTCGAACGCCGGCGGCTTCGGCGTTATCGCTTGTGGGTCAATGTCTCCGGAGCTCCTGACCAAGGAGATCGAGGGCACCCAGGCGCTGACCAAAAAGCCCTTCGGCGTCAATCTGATTACGATGCATCCGCAGCTCTCCGAGCTGATCGATGTCTGCATCAAGCACAAGGTCGGCTATGTCGTGCTGGCCGGCGGCCTGCCGACGGCGCCGTCGATCGCCCAGGTCAAGGAAGGCGGAGCCAAGCTGCTCTGCTTCGCCCCGACCCCGGCATTCGGCCGCAAGCTGGTCCGTCTGGGCGCCGACGCGCTGATCATCGAAGGCGCGGAAGCCGGCGGCCATATCGGCCCGGTGGCGACCAGCGTGCTGGCCCAGGAGATCCTGCCCGAGATCCGCGACGTGCCGGTCTTCGTCGCCGGCGGCATCGGCCGCGGCGAGGCAATCGTCTCCTATCTCGAAATGGGCGCTTCCGGCGTTCAGCTTGGGACCCGCTTCGTCTGCGCCACCGAATCGATCGCGCATGCCAATTTCAAGAAGGCCTTCATCCGGGCCAGCGCGCGCGACGCGATGCCCTCGGTGCAGGTCGATCCGAGCTTCCCGGTGATCCCGGTGCGCGCCCTCAACAATGACGCCTCGCGCCGCTTCACCCTGTTCCAGCACGAAGTGATCGAACGTTTCCGGAAAGGTGAGTTCGACCAGAAGGGGGCCCAGCTCGAGATCGAGCATTTCTGGGTCGGCGCGCTGCGCAAAGGCGTGATCGAGGGCGACGTCGAAGCCGGTTCCCTGATGGCCGGCCAGAGTGTCGGCATGGTCACCTCGGAACAGCCCACCGCCGAGATCATTTCCGATCTGATTGCCCAGGCGGTCAAAGCCCTGGCCGACAGAATGCCAGTTGAGGCAGCCAGCTGATGCAGGCCGCGACCGGCAGCACCGTCTCGCGACGCCTGCTCGGTCGGTTGCGGGATGTCATGGCGGCGGGCGGCACCGCCCAGGAACGGCTCGACAAGGTCGTCAAGCTGATCGCCGCCGACATGGTGGCGGAGGTTTGCTCCTGCTATGTCATGCGCGCCGGCGAAGTGCTGGAGCTGTTCGCCACCGAGGGTCTGTTGAAGACCGCGGTCCACGAAACCCGCCTGCGGGTCGGCGAAGGCCTGGTCGGCGACATCGCCGCCCATGCCCGGACGCTGGCGTTGTCGGACGCGCAAAGCCATCCCAATTTCGCTTATCGCCCGGAAACCGGCGAAGAGATCTTCCATTCGCTGATCGGCGTGCCGATCGTGCGCGGCGGCCGTGTCATCGGCGTGCTGGTCGTGCAGAACAAGACCAGCCGCAATTACACCGAGGAAGAGGCCGAGACCCTCGAGACGGTGGCGATGGTGCTGGCGGAGCTGGTCGGCGCCGGCGAACTGATCGGCCGCGACGAGCTGGCCTCGGTCGACGGCAACGCACTGCTGCCGGTGCGCCTGGAAGGCACCAAGCTGACAAGCGGCGTCGGCGTCGGTGTCGCGGTGATGCACGAGCCGCAGATCGTCGTCGAAAAACTGATCGCCGAAGATCCCGATCATGAAAAGGTGCGCCTGCGCGATGCGATGCAGGCCATGCGCGTCAAGCTCGACGAGATGTTCGAGGCGCAGGATCTGGCGATGGGCGGGGAGCATCGCGACCTGCTCGAGACTTATCGCATGTTCGCGGAGGATGCCGGCTGGATGGCCCGCATCACCGAGGCGATCAATTCGGGCCTGACCGCGGAAGCCGCCGTGCAGAAGGTGCATGAGGACACCCGCGTGCGCATGGCGCAGGTGACCGATCCTTACCTGCGTGAGCGCCTGCACGATTTCGAGGACATAGCCAACCGTCTGCTCGGCCATCTGGTCGGCCGCGAAGGCGGCTCGGCCTCGCGCGGGGACTTGCCCGAAAATACGGTGCTGGTGTGCCGCAGCCTGGGCCCGACCGAGCTGCTGGATTACGATCGCAAAAGCCTGCGCGCCATCGTGATGGAGGAAGGCTCGACCACCATGCATGTGGCGATCCTGGCCCGAGCGCTGGATATCCCGATGATCGGGCGTGCCCAGGACGCCTTGAGGCGTATCAACAATAACGACACGGTGATTGTCGACGCCGAGAACGCCCAGGTTTTCGTCCGTCCGACGGATGACATTCTCGACGCCTATGCCGCCAGCCAGATCATCCGCGCGCAGAAGCTCGCGGCATACGCCGCCATGCGCGATCTGCCGGCGGTCACCCAATGCGGCCAGTCGGTGCGGCTGATGATCAATGCGGGCCTGCTGGTCGACGTGCCGCAATTGCAGGCGACGGGGGCGGACGGCGTCGGCCTCTATCGCACCGAGATGCCCTTCATGTCGCAGCCGCGCATGCCGGACGTCAACGACCAGACCGTTCTTTATTCCAGCATCCTCGACCAGGCCGAAGGTCGTCCGGTGGTGTTCCGCACCCTCGATGTCGGCTCGGACAAGTTGCTGCCCTATTGGCATTCCGAGCCCGAGGACAATCCGGCGCTGGGGTGGCGCTCGATCCGCATCACGCTGGACCGTCCCGCCGTCCTGCGCCATCAGCTGCGCGCCCTGCTGCGCGCCGGCTCGGGCCGCGATCTGCATATCATGTTCCCGATGGTCGCCGAGGTGGCCGAGCTCGACCGGCTGAAGGCCATCCTGAAGCTGGAGCAAAACCATCAAGCCGCGCAGGGCGTGGCGCCGCCTTCGGTCCTCAAGGTCGGGGCGATGATGGAAGTTCCCGCCTTGGCCTGGCAGTTGCCGGCGCTGCTGAGCCGCGTCGATTTCCTGTCGATCGGCAGCAACGACATGGCGCAGTTCCTGTTCGCGGTGGATCGTGGCAATCCACGCATTTCCGACCGCTATGACGTGCTGTCGCCGGCCATGCTGAGCTTCTTGCGCATGATCGCGCTGGCGGCCAACGAAAAGGGCGTGCCGTTGTCGGTGTGCGGCGAAATGGCCGGCCGGCCGTTGGACGCCATGGCGTTGCTGGGTGTTGGGCTGCGCGCCCTGTCCATGTCGGGGCCGCAGATCGGCCCGGTGAAGGCGATGGTGCGGTCTCTATCCTTACCGACCCTGCAGAGCTATATGGCGGGGCTTTACGATCTGCCCTGCCATTCGGTGCGTGAGGAATTGCGTCACTTTGCGCTCGACCACGGAGTGGTCATTTAACCAACATCACGGCGTAACCAGAGCGCGAGACCGGGGTCTCGCTTTCGTCAAAGACGAAATCCTCCAGACTCAGACAGTCACCCAGCCGAAAATACGCATGTCATAGCGCGCAGGCGGGGACCCAGCGGACTGGCTCCCCGCCTGACCGATCCTATTCCTTCTCCAGCTCGCTGTGCTTGCGGCCATAGGCGAGATAGATCAGCACGCCGACCACGTTCCAGCCCAGGAAGCGAAGGATGGTCATGTTCGGCAGGCTGACGATGAAGAACAGCGAGCCGGCGATGGCCACCGGCCCCACCAGCCAGACCCACGGGCAGCGGAACTTGCGCTCCACTTCGGGGCGCTTGACCCGCAGCACCATGACGCAGACGGCCACCAGCAGGAAGGCCAGCAGCGTTCCGGCGTTGGACAGTTCGGCGATCTCGTCGAGCTTGAAGAAGCCGGCGATCACGGCGACGAAGCCACCCACTAAAAAGGTGACGAAGACCGGCGTCTGCTTGCCCGACAGCTGGCTGAGCTTGGCCGGCAGCAATCCGTCGCGCGACATCACGAACAGCACGCGGGTCTGACCATACATCATCACCAGAATGACGCTGGGCAGGGCGACGATCGCCGCAGCGCCAATCAGCAGCGCCGCGGTGGGGTGGTCGAGATTGCGCAGGATCAGGGCCAGCGGCTCGCGCGAGCCGGCGAAATCGTGGAAGTCCCACGAGCCGACGGCGCAATAGGAGATCACGATATAGATCGCCGTGCAGATCAGCAGCGAGCCCAGGATACCGATGGTGAGATCCTTCTTGGGGTTCTTCACCTCCTCGGCCGCCGTCGAGACGGCGTCGAAGCCTAAGTAAGCGAAGAAGATGATCGCCGCCGCCGCCATCACGCCGCGGGTATGGCCGTCATCGTCGACATGCGAGGCGAAGCCATAGGGCATGAAGGGTTCGAAATTGCCATGCTTGATCACCTGCAGGGTGAAGAACACGAACATGGCCAGCGCGGCCATCTTGATCGCGACGAGGAAGACATTGACGGTGGCGCTCTCCTTGGTGCCGCGCGCCAGCAGGGCGGTGACGGCGAGAACGATCAGCACGGCGGGAAGATTGACGATGCCGCCGCCGGCCGGCCCGGTCGTAAGCGACTCGGGGATATGGACGCCCAAGCTGCTGAGCAGCCCGACCATATAGCCTGACCAGCCCGACGCCACCGCGCCGCAGGTGACGCCATATTCCAGGATAAGGCTCCAGCCGACGAGCCAGGCCAGGCCTTCGCCGAGTACCGTATAAGTATAGGTGTAGGCGCTGCCGGCGGCGGGGACCATGGTCGCCATCTCGGCGTAGGCCAAGGCGGCGCAGACGCTCAGCAGGCCGGCCAGGCAGAAAGCCAGGATAACCGAAGGGCCGGCATAGTCGGCGCCGCGGCCGACCAGCACGAAAATGCCGGTGCCGATGACGGCGCCGATACCCAGCGCGATCAGATGCGGCCAGCCCAGGGTTTTCTTGAGCTGGCGGTCTGATCCGAGGCGGGACAGCGCGTCGAGCGACTTGCGGCGTACCCAAAAATTCATGAACTTCCCCCTAAAACGCGAAAAGTGTTGGCAATCTGTTTACTGGATTGGGCGCATGAAGGACAGAGGGCATGGCATTGCACGCCGATTCCCTTTCGAGTAAGACTCTCCGCAACCCATTGGCGGCGCACCAAAGCCGGTAAGGAAAAGGTCTAAAGTGATCGCAGAGAAAGAACCGGCCGGCATGTCGATGGGTGTTGCCGCCTTGCTTCGCGAGACCCGCGTCAAGCAGGGCCGCGACGTTGCTGTCGTGGCGACAACCTTGCGAATCCGCCAGCCCTATCTGCAGGCCATCGAGGATGGCCGCTTCGAGGATCTGCCCGGTTCGACCTATGCCGTGGGGTTCGTGCGCGCCTATGCCGAATTCCTCGGTCTCGACGGCGCCGAAATCGTGCGCCGCTTCAAGCAGGAAAATAGCGACCTGGCCGGCCGCGCCGAGCTGGTTTTCCCCTCGGCCACCTCCGGCGGCGGTATCCCGACCGGCGCCCTGCTCGGCATGGCCGTGGTCGGCGCCGTGGTCGCCTATGGCGCCTGGTATTTCCTGCAGGACCACAACGACACCGTGGCCGAGGCCGTGCCGCCGCTGCCCGAACGCCTGGCCGCCATGCTGCACAAGCCGGTCGACCAGGACGCCCCGCAGACCGCTTCATCTTTGCCGGAGAACGCCTCTCCCCAGACTGCCAGCCCGGCGCCGCAGGAGGCGATGACTCAGCAGAGCGTGGCCCCAACTCCGCCGGCGCCCGCTCCGGAAGTCCAGCAGTCCGCTCCCGAGCCGACGACGGCTCCCACCGTCACGCCCGAACCGGCTAAACCCGGTAAGCAGGCGCGCAAGACCGAGGCGCCTAAGGTCGAGACGCCCGCCGTCCCGACCGCCATGGCCGAGTCCACCCCGGCGCCCGCCGGCGACAATCCCAGCGCCGCGCCGGCGTCTCCGGATCAACCGGCCGCCGATGCGGCCAAGGCCGACAAGGTGGTATGGAAGACCTCCAAGCGCGTCCGCCTCAAGGCTACCGCCGATTGCTGGATCAAGATCCGTGACGCCGATGGCAAGGTTGTGCTGTCCCGTCTGCTGCATGCCGGTGACAGTTTCGCCCCGCCCGGCAATGCCGGCCTGACCATGACGGTCGGTAATGCGGGCGCGCTGGTGGTGGCGCTGGACGGCAACGATCTGCCGGCTCTGGGGGCCGAGGGGCAGGTCAAGAAGGTCGCTCTGGATCCTGAAAAGCTGGGCGGCGCGCCTGATGCTCCGGGTAATGACTAGCAGCCTTGCTCTTGCAGGCTTTTGACCGGCGCACTATTTGCGCGCTATAACCCATTCCACATTTCATACCGATTTTGGATACCACGATGAGCGTCAGGCCCTATCGAGACATTTACCGGCGCAAGAGCCGCCAGATTTTCGTCGGCAACGTGCCGGTCGGCGGCGACGCCCCGATTAGCGTGCAGACGATGACCAATACCCTGACCACCGATGTCGAGGGTACGGTGGCGCAGATCCGCCGCGCGGAAGAGGCCGGCGTCGACATCGTCCGCGTCTCCTGCCCCGACGAGGAATCGACCGCGGCGCTGAAGCACATCGTCAAGCAGGTCAACGTCCCGATCGTCGCCGATATCCATTTCCATTATAAGCGCGCCATCGAGGCCGCCGAGGCGGGCGCCGCCTGTCTGCGCATCAATCCCGGCAATATCGGCTCGGCCGATCGCGTCAAGGAAGTGGTAAAGGCCGCCAAGGATCACGGCTGTTCCATCCGCATCGGCGTCAATGCCGGTTCGCTGGAGAAGGAGCTGCTGGAGCGGTTCGGCGAGCCCTGTCCGGAAGCGATGGTGGAAAGCGCCCTGAACCATATCCGCATTCTGGAAGACAACGACTTCTTCAACACCAAGATCAGCTGCAAGGCCTCCGACGTGTTCCTGGCCGTTGCCGCCTATAATGCGCTGGCTGAAGCCTGTGACTATCCGCTGCATCTGGGCATCACCGAAGCCGGGGCCTTGCGCGCCGGCACGGTGAAATCCTCGATCGGCATGGGCTCGCTGCTGTGGGCTGGCATCGGCGACACCATCCGCGTCTCGCTCTCGGCCGATCCGGTCGAAGAGGTCAAGGTCGGCTACGAGATGCTGAAGTCGCTGGGTTTGCGGTCGCGCGGCGTGCGCATCATCTCCTGCCCGTCCTGCGCTCGTCAGGGTTATGACGTGATCAAGACCGTCGAGATCATGGAAAAGCGCCTCGAGCACATCAAGACGCCGTTGACCCTGTCGATCATCGGCTGTGTCGTTAACGGCCCGGGCGAGGCCCGCGAGACCGATATCGGCCTCACCGGCGGCGGCGGCGACAATCACATGGTCTATATGGGCGGTTTGCCGGATCATCGTATCGATGGCGGCAAGATGGTCGATCACCTGGTCGAGCTGGTCGAGAAGAAGGCCGCCGCGATCGAAGCCGAGAAGGCCGCCAAGGCGGCCGCCGAAGCCGCCGCCGAATAAGTGAGCAATCTTCAACCTGTTCGCGGCACTCATGATCTGCTGCCGGAAGATGCGCGCCGTCATCGTTACGTAGAGCAGGCGGCGTTCGACGTCGCTCAGCTCTATGGCTATGGCGAGATCATGACGCCGGTCTTCGAGTTCACCGAGGTTTTCGCCCGCACGTTGGGCGAGACCTCGGATGTCGTCTCCAAGGAGATGTACAGCTTCACCGACCGCGGGGGTGAGTCGATCACCCTGCGCCCCGAGAACACCGCCGGCGTTGCCCGCGCGCTGATCTCGGGCGGGCTTTCCCAGTCGCTGCCGCTGAAATTCTTCTATCGCGGCCCGATGTTCCGCTATGAGCGGCCGCAGAAGGGACGCCAGCGCCAGTTCCACCAGATCGGTGTCGAGCTGCTGGGCATCGAAGGTCCGCAGGCCGATATCGAGGTGATCGCCATCGGCTGGCATATCCTCCAGGCGCTGGGCTTGGCGGAGCATGTCACCGTCGAGATCAATTCGCTGGGCGACACCGAAAGCCGCAACGCCTATCGCGGCGCGCTGGTCGAGTATCTCTCTGGCTTTCGCGATCAGCTGTCGCAGGATAGCCGCGACCGGCTGGAGCGCAATCCGTTACGCGTGCTGGATTCCAAGGATGAGGGCGACAAAGCCATCGTCGCCAACGCGCCGCTGCTGATCGATTATCTCAACGAGCATTCCCGCACCTTCTTCGAGACGGTGCAGAGCGGCCTGGCCAAGCTCGGCGTGCCGGTGAAGCACAATGCGAAGCTGGTGCGCGGGTTGGATTACTATTCCCACACGGCGTTCGAGTTCATTACTTCCGCGCTTGGCGCCCAAGGTACCGTGATGGCCGGCGGCCGCTATGACGGGCTGGTCAGCCAGATGGGCGGCCCCGCCACGCCGGGCATCGGCTGGGCGGCCGGCGTCGAGCGTCTGTCGATGTTGATGGGCGAGATCGCGGCGCCCCGTCGTCCGATCGCCGTCATTCCGATGGGCGAGGGCGACGAGGCCTTGCTGACCACGCATAAGCTGCGCCAGGCCGGCTATGCGGTCGAGATGGGTTATTCGGGCAATATGAAGAAGCGTCTGGCGCGGGCCAACAAAGCCAATGCGCGGGCGGCGGTGATCCTGGGCGAGGACGAACTCTCGCGTCAGGCGGCTACAGTGCGCGACCTCGACAGCGGCGAGCAGGAAGAAGTGCCGTTGTCGGATTTGGAGGTCCGCCTGGCCCGGTTCAAGTAGCGGGCATGCGCGCCCTGGTCGTCGGCGCTAACCATCGGACGGCCCCGCTGTCCTTACGCGATACGCTGTTCGTCGACGACCTGGCCCAACCTGATTTTCTTAAAGACCTCGGCTTGCCTCAGGCGGTTGCCGTCTCGACCTGCGACCGGGTCGAGATATGGACCGTCTGCGACGATCCAGACGCGGTGCAACCGCGTATCATCGAGACCCTGGCCCGGCGCGGCGGACTGCCCGCCGAGGCCATCCTGAACCAGATCTACCGGCTGACCGACGCGCCCGCGATTCGTCATTGCTTTGCCGTTACGGCCTCCCTCGACAGTCTGGTGATCGGCGAGCCGCAGGTGCTGGGGCAGATCAAGGCCTGTCACCGCCTGTCGCGCGACGCCGGCTTCACCGGACCCGAACTCGATGGTCTGCTGGCGGCGGCCTATGGGGCGGCGAAGCGGGTCAGGTCAGAGACCCCGGTGGCGGAACGACCGGTTTCGATCGCGTCCGCCGCGGTTCAGCTGGCGAAGGATCTGCATGGCGCCCTATCCTCCTGCACGGCCCTGCTGGTCGGGGCGGGCGACATGGGCGAGCTGGTGGCCGAACATCTTCTCGCTGCCGGAATTTCCCGTCTGGTCGTCACGGCCCCAAGGATTTCAAGGGCCGAAGCGCTAGCGGAACGATTGCGCTGCCACGCGGCGCCCTATGAAAGTCTGATTTCCAGCCTGCCCGACGCCGACATCGTGGTGACCGCGGTGGGCGGCCGGCAGACCGTTCTATCGTCGGAACAGGTGACGTCCGCGCTTCGCCAACGCCGCCGCAAACCGGTCTTCCTGGTCGACACGGCGGTGCCTGGCGATATCGAGCCGGCGGTCAATCGTATCGATGGCGCATTCCTTTACGACCTGGCCGATCTCGAACGATTGGCGATGGAAGGACGGGCCAGCCGCGAGCAGGCGGCGGCGTCGGGCTTCGCCATCATCGACGCGGCGGTGGAGGAATTTATCCGCGGCAAGGCCGAGCGGGTAGCGGTTCCCGCCATCACCTTATTGCGTGAACATTTTGAAAAACTGCGGTTGCAGGCGGTTTCCGAGTCCGGCGGCGATGCGGAAAAGGCGACTAGGCTGCTGATCAATCGTCTGCTACACGACCCGTCCGAGATGATGAAGCTGATGGCCGGCGGCGAGACCGGGTGGCCGGCGGCGGAGGATTTGCTGAAGAAGCTCTTCCGCCTGGAGGAAAAATAACATCGTGGACATCGAACAAAATCTGGACCGGGTGCTGGTGCGCCATGCCGAGCTGACGGCTCTGCTGTCGGGCGAGAATGGCCCGCCCGATGCGCAGGATTTCGTGCGCTGGTCGAAGGAGATGGCCGAGCTCGAGCCGGTGGTCGCCGGCATTCGTCAGTTTCGTCAGGCGCGCGATGAGATGATCGACGCAGCGGCGATGATGGATGATCCCGAGATGCGGGACTTGGCCGAGGCGGAGTTCTATGCGCTTAAGGAAAGGCTGCCCGCCCTCGAGCGCGAGGTGCAGCTCTCCCTGCTGCCCAAGGACGAGGCCGACGACAAGAACGCCATCCTCGAAGTGCGCGCCGGCACCGGCGGCGAGGAAGCGGCCCTGTTCGCCGCCGAACTGTTCCGCATGTATGAGCGCTATGCGGCCTTGCGCGGCTGGCGCTTCGAGACGTTGGAGTTCAACGATACCGGTCTGGGCGGCGTCAAGGAAGTGGTGGCCAGCATCACCGGGCGCGGCGTGTTCGCCCGGCTGAAATTCGAATCCGGGGTGCATCGCGTCCAGCGCGTGCCGGTGACCGAAGGCGGCGGGCGCATCCACACCTCGGCCGCCACCGTCGCAGTGCTGCCGGAAGCCGAAGAGGTCGACATCGTCCTCGAGGATAAGGATCTGCGCATCGACGTGTTCCGTTCGCAGGGCTCGGGCGGTCAGAGCGTCAATACCACCGATTCGGCGGTGCGCGTCGTCCATCTGCCAACGGGTGTGACTGTCCAGTGCCAGGACGAGAAGAGCCAGCATAAGAACAAGGCCAAGGCGCTGAAGATTCTGCGTGCGCGTCTCTATGACCGCGAGCGTGAAATGAAGGACAGCGAGCGCTCCGCCAACCGCAAGAGCCAGGTCGGCTCCGGTGATCGGTCGGAGCGTATCCGCACCTATAATTTCCCGCAGGGCCGCGTTACCGACCACCGCATCAATGTCACTCTTTATAAGATCGACAAGGTGATGGAAGGCGAGGCGCTGGAAGAGCTGGTCGAGGCGCTGATCGCCGCTGACCAGGCCGAGCGTTTGGCCGCGCTCGAATGACCACGATAGCCGAGACCCTGCGCGCCGCCACGGCGCGGCTGACGGAGGCGGGCGTCGATGGCGCCCGGCTCGATGCCCGTCTGTTGTTGGCCGAAGCGCTGGGCAAGGATGGCACCTGGCTGTTCAATCACGGCAATGACGAGTTGGCGACGGACGCCGAGGCGGCCCTCGCCGCGCTGCTGGAAAGGCGGCTGGAGCGCCAGCCGATGTCGCTGATCCTCGGCCGCCGCGAATTCTGGAGCCTCGATTTCATCGTCACCCGCGACACGCTGGCGCCCCGTCCCGACAGCGAGACGCTGATCGAGGCGGTGCTGGAAGAGCTGGCCGACCGCCGGGCGCCCTTGTCGCTGCTCGATCTCGGCACCGGCACCGGCTGCCTGCTGCTGGCGCTGCTGTCCGAGCTTACCTTCGCCCGCGGAACCGGAACAGACCTCGATCCGGATACGCTGGCGGTGGCCCGAGGCAATGCCGAGCGGCTGGGTTTCGCCCCCCGCACAAGCTTCATCCACTCCAACTGGTGGGAGGCGGTGGACGGGGCGTTCGACGTGATCCTGTCCAATCCGCCTTATATTCCGTCGGGCGACATCGCCGGTCTCGATCCCGAGGTGGCGCGCTTCGAGCCGCTGGGCGCGCTGGATGGCGGCGCCGACGGCCTCGACGCCTATCGGCTGCTGGCGGCGGGCGCTGACAAATTTCTGACCGAGGACGGGGTGATCGCTTTTGAGGTTGGAGCCGGTCAGGCCCCGGACGTGGCGGCTTTGCTGGAGGCTCAAGGCTTTGTGATCCGGGCGGTTCGGCGCGACCTGGCCGGCATAGAGCGCTGTGTGGTGGCGGGGCGTTAAGATTTTGCCCGCGATGCGAAAAAAACTGTTGGCAGGACATTGGTTCCCGCTTACTTTGTCTCGGCGCGCGATAAACGGCTGAGATCTTCGTAGAGTCTTGTGACTCCGTTCTCCCGTTAACCGTCATCCCAATCAATCCATTCCAGCTCCTCGTGGAGGCTGGTGTGTGTGAACCCAGGATCTGGGGTCGTAACCAGAACGCAAACCAAGCAGGGATCATGAAGCCAGGACCAAACTTGAAGCAACGCTCGCGCGGCCGTAACAACAATGGCGGTGGCGGCGGTGGCGGCGGCGGCGGCGGTGGTAAAAAGCATATGCCGTCCCGTAACCAGACTTACGATAGCAACGGTCCAGACATCCGCATCCGCGGCAATGCCCATCAGGTATTGGAAAAGTATTTGACCATGGCTCGCGACGCCACCTCGCAAGGCGATCGTATTGCCGCGGAGAATTACTATCAGCATGCGGAGCATTATTTCCGTGTGATCAATAGCCAGAATCAGGCGAATGGCCGTCCCAACGAGCGTCCGCTGCCCACCCCCGCCGACGACCAGATGAGCCTGGCCGGCGGCTTCGACGATGAAGAGGGCGAAGGCGAGGGCGAGGAAGAGGGCGCCGAGGACGGCGTGTCCGAGCAGCAGCCCGCCGCCGAGGCGGTGGTCGAGATCCAGGGGCTCCCTCCGGCCTCCGGTGTGGCCCCTGCTTCAGTGGAAGCCGACGAGCAGCCGGCCGAGCAGGCCCCGCCGCCGCGCCGCCGCCGCCAGCCGCGCGAGCGGACGGAGCGGACCGAGCCGCGGACCGAAGAGCAGGGCGAGGCCGCCGAGGCCTGAGTTAAAAGGCCTCCGGTGTGCTTGCACCGGGGGCCTCTTGCTCCATATCCTTTGGGAACTCAGAGGACGCCATGGTTGCCTGACTGCAGGGACCTCGGTGATCTGTCGCTTTAGGAGTCCCAAAGTATGAATTTCGAGAAATTCACCGAGCGCTCGAAGGGATTCGTCCAGTCGGCGCAGACGCTTGCTGTTCGCAGCAATCATCAAAGACTGACTCCCGAGCATCTCTTGAAGGTGTTGCTTGACGATCCGGAAGGGCTAGCCGCCAATCTGATGCGCGCTGCCGGCGCCGATCCGACGAAAGCCCGTATAGCCGTCGAGGCCGACCTCGCCAAGATCCCGCAGGTCGAAGGCGGGGCGCAGCTCTATGTCGACACCAATGCCTCGCGCCTGTTCGATCAGGCCGAGAAGCTGGCCGAGAAGGCCGGCGACAGCTTCGTCACCGCCGAGCGTTTGCTGCTTGCCCTGGCCATGAGCTCGAGCCCGGCCGGCAAGATCCTGGCCGAGGCCAAGCTGACGCCGCAAGCGCTCAACCGCGCTATCGAAGACATCCGCAAGGGCCGCAAGGCCAACAGCTCCAGCGCCGAGAACGCTTATGACGCGCTGAAGAAATATGCCCGCGACATCACGGCGGCCGCCCGCGAGGGCAAGCTCGATCCGGTGATCGGCCGCGACGAGGAGATCCGCCGCACGATCCAGGTGCTGTCGCGCCGGACCAAGAATAATCCGGTGCTGATCGGCGAGCCGGGTGTCGGCAAGACCGCCATCATCGAAGGGCTGGCGCTGCGTATCGCCAATGGCGACGTGCCGGAAAGCCTGAAGAGCAAGCAGCTGTTGAGCCTCGATCTCGGCGCGCTGGTGGCCGGGGCGAAATTCCGCGGTGAATTCGAGGAGCGCCTCAAGGCCGTTCTGTCCGAGGTGACCTCCGCCGCCGGCGAGGTGATCCTGTTCATCGATGAAATGCATACGCTGGTCGGCGCCGGCGCGGCCGAGGGCTCGATGGACGCCTCCAATCTGCTGAAGCCGGCGCTGGCCCGCGGCGAGCTGCATTGCGTGGGTGCTACCACGCTCAACGAATATCGCAAATATGTCGAGAAGGACGCGGCGTTGGCCCGGCGCTTCCAGCCGGTCTTCGTCTCCGAGCCGACGGTCGAGGACACCATCTCGATCCTGCGCGGCATCAAGGAGAAGTACGAACTGCATCACGGCGTACGCATCGCCGACAACGCCCTGGTGGCTGCGGCGACCCTATCGAACCGCTATATCACCGACCGCTTCCTGCCCGACAAGGCGATCGATCTGGTGGATGAGGCGGCCAGCCGTCTGCGCATGGAAGTGGACAGCAAGCCCGAGGATCTCGACGAGCTGGACCGGCGCATCGTGCAGTTGAAGATCGAGCGCGAGGCGCTGAAGAAGGAGACCGACGTCGCCTCGAAGGACCGGCTGACCAAGCTTGAGGTGGAATTGCGCGAGCTCGAGGCCCAGTCGGATGCCGAGACCGCCCGCTGGCAGGCCGAGAAGCATGAGCTGGCCGCCTCGACCAAGATCAAGGAGCAGCTCGACCAGGCCCGCTCCGAGATCGAGATCGCCCAGCGCCAGGGCCAGTATCAGCGCGCCGGCGAATTGCTGTACGGGCTGATCCCCGATCTGGAGCGCAAGCTGCAGGAGGCCGACAGCGCCTCGGACCGCAGCAAGCTGAAGGAAACCGTCGGCGAGGAGCAGATCGCCTCCGTGGTGTCGCGCTGGACCGGCATTCCGGTCGACAAGATGCTGCAGGGCGAGCGTACCAAGCTGTTGAAGATGGAAGAGGCGCTGGGCCGCCGCGTGATCGGCCAGGAAGAGGCGGTCAAAGCAGTGGCGGCGGCGGTCCGCCGCGCGCGCGCCGGTCTGCAGGACCCCAACCGCCCGATCGGCAGTTTCCTGTTCCTGGGGCCGACCGGCGTCGGCAAGACCGAGCTGACCAAGGCGCTTGCGTCGTTCCTGTTCGACGACGACACGGCGATGGTCCGCATCGACATGTCGGAATATATGGAGAAGCATTCGGTGGCCCGCCTGATCGGCGCCCCGCCCGGCTATGTCGGCTATGAGGAGGGCGGCGCGCTGACCGAGGCCGTGCGGCGTCGGCCCTATCAGGTGATCCTGTTCGACGAGGTCGAGAAGGCGCACCCGGATGTCTTCAATGTGCTGCTGCAGGTGCTGGACGATGGCCGGCTGACCGACGGCCAGGGCCGTACAGTGGATTTCCGCAATACGGTGATCATCCTGACCTCCAATCTGGGCGGCGATATCCTGGCCGCCCAGGGCGAGGACGAGCCCGCCGAGGCGGCGCGCGATGCGGTGATGGGCGTGGTGCGGTCGGCGTTCCGCCCCGAGTTCCTCAATCGTCTGGACGACATCCTGCTGTTCCACCGCTTGGGGCGGCACCAGATGGACGGCATCGTCGATATCCAGCTGGCGCGCCTCGAGGCGCTGCTGACGCCGCGCAAGATCGGGCTGGCGCTCGATGGCAAGGCGCGGGCGTGGCTGGCGGAAGCCGGCTATGACCCGGTCTATGGCGCGCGGCCGCTGAAGCGGGTGATCCAGCGGGTATTGCAGAACCCCCTGGCGACCCTGCTGCTGGAAGGGACGGTCGAGGACGGTCAGACGGTCGACGTCTCGGCCGACGCGGAAGGTCTGATTATCAATGGCCAATCTTTCCACGACGCGTCTGCTTTCTCTCCGCAAACGCCGCCATCTTCGCGGTCGAAGCCGCGGATTCTGAACTGACGGTTCAGAGAGTGAGTCGGTAGCGGACGGTCTCGTCCGCGCCGACGAACGCGTCATAGAGTTTGCGGGCCGGGTTGTTATGCTGGGTGTGCCAGTAAAGGTTCGCCCAGCCATGGTGGCGGCCCTGATCGACAAGATCCTGGACCAATGCTCGGCCAATGCCCTGACCGCGGCAAGCCGGATCGACGAACAGATCCTCGAGATAGCAGGCCGGCCCGGCGTACCAGGTGCCGACATGAACGACGCTGACGGAAAAGCCGGCAATCGCACCGTCCTGCTCGGCGATGCGGCCGATCATCGGCACGGCGGGATCGAGGATGCGTCGCCAGGTCAGGTCGGTGATGTCGTCGGGAACCGTGGTTTCGTAGAAGACGAGATATCCGGCCCAAAGCCGGCGCCAGCCGGCTTCGTCGGATATCCGCGCCTCGCGGACGATCAACGGCTGGCGCTGCGCGTGGTGCGCGGCGTGTCGGCCAGGTCGGTGGACGCCTGTTTTTCGAGCGCCTGGAACCTGCTTAGCTCCTTGCCCGCCAGCTTGCGGCCGGCCTGGAACTTGACGCTCATCGGATTGACCTGGGATTCGTTGACCAGCACCTCGTAATGGAGATGCGGACCGGTGGCGCGCCCGGTCGACCCGGAATAGGCGATGGTCTGGCCCTGGGCGACATGGGTGCCGGGGCGGATGCCCTTGGCCAGGCGCGACAGATGGGCATAGGCCGTCTCGTGGCTGCCGTCATGCTTGATGCGGACATAGACGCCATAGGAGCCGTTGGTGCCGGCATAATCGATGGTGCCGGCGCCGGCCGCCATCACCGGGGTGCCGGTCATGACCGCGAAATCGATGCCCTTATGCTGGGTCGTGTAATGCAGGATCGGGTGGAAGCGCATGCCGAAGCCCGAACTGATCTTGGCGCCGTCCACCGGCGTCTTCAGCAGGGCCTTCTTCGCGCTCTCGCCGGCCTGGTTGTAGTAATCGACGACGCCCTGCGGATCGGCGAAGCGATAAAGCTTCATCTCCTTGCCCGACAAGGTCATCGAGGCATAGACCAGCTTGGCGTCGGTGGAGCGCTTGTCGGCGCCACGCTCGAACATCAGCTCGAAATGATCGTCGGGCTGAATGTCGCGCTGGAAATCGACGTCGTAGGAGAAAGCCTTGATCATCTCGGTCAGCATCGCGACCGGAACGCCCTGGGCCATGGCCGCTTCGAACAGGCTGCCGCGGATGGCGCCCTCGTAATGGACCAGGCGGCTGAGCGGCTCGGGCGCCGCGTAGCTGATCTTGGGAAGCGACAGGGTCGGCATCGGGATCTGCACGGTGGTCGCCGAGAGGGTCGGCGGCAGCGGCATCTCGATCTGGGTTATCGAGGAAGAGAAGGAGCCGGATATCCGGGGACGCGAAACGGTGTTGGAAGCACCAACCCAAACCAGGCACATGCCCAAGGTGGCCAATCCGCCGATAACGCCCAGGCGGATCTTAGCCGACGATGTAACCCCCATCCTTACCCTCCAGAGCAGGATCGCCCCCGTTTCCGAGGCTCTCTCCCGTACGCGCGAATCAACAAACCCGATTGACCCGATCGTTTATGGCAAAGCTTGCGGGGGGAGGCAAGCATTAGACATTCAGCCATTCGCAAAGAAAGTTTCATCCAACTGTAAAAAGGTCGTTGACAGGGGGAGGGGGGAGGCGTAGAAACCGGCCTCCCGACGACGAGACGGGCCGCAGCGAAAGCGACGCGGCCAGGTCGAAAA
>Ga0302314_10003676_pt1 | contig 28231 bp, 32 predicted proteins | sample III_Palsa_N2_3_FD_200533 | JGI IMG/M metagenome (GOLD analysis project Ga0302314, IMG submission 200533) | Peat permafrost microbial communities from Stordalen Mire near Abisko, Sweden - III_Palsa_N2_3 | ecosystem: Environmental > Terrestrial > Soil > Palsa > Peat permafrost | place: Sweden...
TCAGCGACGGCGCCACCAGCGTCGGCGCGGTGGTCTGGCCCTATTACCTCAAAAGCCGCACGCGCCCGATCGATGAATTCTTTCGCGACACCATCGCACTGTGTCCACCGTTGGCCGAGCGCCTCAGCAGCGCCGAGCTGATCAGTGAGGTTGAGGCCACGGGGAACTACTCCTACCGCTGCACGCGCTCCTACGGCCGCAACTATCTACTGCTTGGAGACGCCTTCGCATTCATCGATCCGGTGTTCTCCTCCGGCGTGATGCTGGCCATGAAGAGCGCCTTTGCCGGCGCCGAGGCGATCGAGGCGTGCCTGCGCCAGCCGGAGCGTGCCAGGGCCGCGCTGCGTGAATTCGACCGCATCTCGCGCCACGGCCCAAAGCACTTCTCCTGGTTTATCTATCGCGTGACCTCACCGACGATGCGCGAGATGTTCATGCGCCCGCGCAATACCTGGCGCATGAAAGAGGCGCTGCTGTCTTTGCTGGCCGGAGATATTTTCGGCAGCACGCCGATCTGGCGCTCACTGCGCGCGTTCAAACTGGTCTATGGCTTGATTTCGGTAATGCATCCGCGCCGCAGCGCGCACGCACGCCGCCTGCGGCGCCTCAATATTCGGCCCGCCGAGTCGGGACCGATGCCCGCCAGCTGATGGGTGCCGCCGCTAAGCTGCAAATCGACTACCCGCGTCTCGCCGACATTCGCCAGTATCCCGCGACATGGTGGCGCGACGTGCTCGCAGTAGTCAGCTATGCGCGCGACAGCGATGCGCCGGCATCAGCGCTGCCCGACATTCCAGCCGCACAAGTGATGATGCCGGTGCTCGCGGGCCTCGATGGCACTGTGGAAGTCTGGCGCCTGCCCGGGCCCATGCAATCCGGACGGCATGGCCGCGTCCAATATCGGCGCAACGAGCGTATGTTATTCGCGGCCCTGAGCGTCGCCGAGCAGGAATTCGCCGCCCCACATTCGGACTGGAGCGCCAGCGCACTGCGCGGTGCGACCCGAGCCGCCTACTACGAGTTATTCCAGGCGCTGTCGGCGCTCGGATTTCCGCATCCGCTGCGCATCTGGAATGTGCTGCCGGAAATCAACGGTACCACCGGCGAGGGCGAGCGCTACTGGCACTTCAACGGCGCGCGCCAGGAAGCCTTCATTGGCGTGCGGCGCGAGATCACCGGTAATGTGCCGGCCGCCAGCGCGCTCGGATCCCCGCACGCCGGTCCGCTCACGGTCTATTGCATCGCCAGCGCCCGTGCGCCGATCGCGCTCGAGAATCCGCGCCAACGCAGTGCCTGGGATTATCCGGCCCAATATGGCCCAAAGAGTCCGACCTTTGCGCGCGCCTGCATCGAGAGCGGCCCGGCGCAGACCCTGTTTGTCTCCGGCACTTCGAGCATCGTCGGCTACGAGACCGCTCATGCCGGGGATGTGCGTGCCCAGACTCAGGAGACGGTGCGCAATATCGGCGCGGTACTGGTGGCCGCGAACGATCGCCTGGGCAGCGAGCGCTATGCCTTGGAGCATCTGAGCTACAAGGTGTACGTGCGGCGCCCGGCGGATCTCTCGCAGATCGAACAAGAGCTGCGTCGTGCCATCGGTCCCGAGGCGCGGGCGCTGTATCTGAAGGCCGATATCTGCCGGCGGGATCTGCTGGTCGAGATCGAAGCGGTCGGCAATTGATCGCCGCAGCGCAAGCCCGAGCGCGGCGCAGCGGCGCCGCCGCCGCGGCGTTGCTGGTCTCGCTGACCGTACTATGCGCGCCGGCGCGCGCGGAGCAGCTGCCGCTGTGGGAATTCGGCTTTGGCATCGGCGGATTGTTCTTCAATGACTACCGCGGCGCCAAGACCATGCACGTCTACCCGGCGCCGGTGCCGTACCTGATCTATCGCGGCAAGTTCCTGCAAGCCGACCGTGACGGTGTTCACGGACGACTGTTCAATCGCCGTTATCTGGAACTCGAGATCAGCGTCAACGCCACCGCGCCGGTATTCAGCCGCAACAGCGCCATACGCTCCGGCATGCCGAATCTGGAGCCGACACTGGAACTGGGACCGGCCTTGAACTGGCATATCTGGCGCAGCGGCTCGGAGCGCTTGCGGCTGGACGTTCGCCTGCCGGTGCGCGAGGCCATTACCGTCGCCTCGCCGCCGATGGCTATCGGCGCGGTGTTTGCCCCGAGCCTGGACCTCGATTGCCTGGGTTCCGGGCGCCTGGCAGGCTGGAATTTGGGCGTTCTGGCCGGCCCGCTGTACGCCCAGCAGCGCTATCATGAATACTTCTACGGTGTCGCACCGCAGTACGCGACCCCGAGCCGGCCGGCCTATGAGGCTGCCGGGGGTTATTCGGGCAGCCAGCTGCTGCTCGCGACCAGCAAGCGCTTCGCCAACTACTGGGTGGGCGCGTATGTGCGTCATGATTGGCTCGCGGGTGCCGCCTTTGTCGACAGCCCGCTGGTACAGACGCACAGCTACTGGTCGGGCGGTATTGGTTTTGTGTGGATGATCAGGGCTTCCTCCCGAATGGTCGACAGCCATGACTGAATTGCGCGCCGTTGATGCCGGCCCCTCGGCCAAGACCCTGAGCAGGGCGGTGTACGAATATGCCGCGTTGTGCAGCTCGCTGCTGCTGTTCGCGGTGCTTTGCCTGAGCTACTCGCTGTTCGCCGTGCCGCTGTACGTGCTGCTGCCGCGCCACACGGCCCGTCGTCTGGGCCGCCTAGGCATCATGATGGGCTTTCGCCTGTACGCGCAGTGGCTCAAATCGATCGGCGCCTATGCACTCGATCTGCGCGCCATCGACAGCTTGCGCGATGCCGGACCGCTGATACTCGCGCCCAATCATCCCTCGTTGATCGATGCGATATTGATTGTCACGCGCCTGCCCAATCTGTCATGCGTCATGAAATCCGACCTCATGGGCAATATCCTGCTCGGGCCCGGCGCACGTCTGGCACGATATATCCGTAACGGCTCGCCGCGGCAGATGGTGCGCGAGGCAATCGCGGATCTGGGCCAGGGCGGCACGGTGCTGCTGTTCCCCGAAGGCACGCGCACCACACGCGCGCCGGTCGATATGCCCACAAAGAGCGTCGGCGTGATTGCCCGGCGAGCCGGCGTGCCGGTGCAAACGCTGCTGATCGAGACCGACTCGATGTTTCTGCGCAAGGGCTGCCCAATGTGGACGCGGCCGTCGCTGCCGATCATCTACCGCGTACGGCTCGGTCGGCGGTTCGATCCGCCGTGCGATCCTGAAGCGTTCCGGCTCGAGCTCGATCGCTACTATCGCAGCGAGCTGCAGCACGGGCTCCCGCGTGCCGCGGACTGAGCCTTCCAGCAGCCATCTGGTCCTGATTCCAAGCTACAACCCGGGGCCAAAAGTGTATGAGACGGTGCGCGGCGCGCTGGCGCAGTGGACACCCGTGTGGGTGGTGGTCGACGGCAGCACCGATGGCAGCGCCGAGGGGCTCGCAGCCATGGCCGAGGCGGACCCGGGACTGCGTGTGCTGCGGCTGGCTCGCAATCGCGGCAAGGGCGCCGCGGTGCTGCACGGGGCCCGTATGGCGCTGCAGGCCGGCTTTACGCACGCGCTGACCATGGACTCGGACGGGCAACATCCGGCCGACCACATTGAGGTCTTTATGGCAGCATCGCTGCGAGAGCCGCAGGCGCTGATTCTGGGCGAGCCGCGCTTCGATGCCAGCGCGCCGGCGCTGCGCGTGCAGGGTCGCAAGATCTCCAATTGGTGGTCGAATTTGTGGACGCTCTGGGCTGGCATCCACGACTCGCTGTTCGGTTTTCGCGTCTATCCGTTAGCGCCCCTGGTGCGTGTCATGCGCTATCAGCCGTGGATGCGGCGTTTCGATTTCGATGTCGAGGTGGCCGTGCGTCTGTGCTGGCGCGGCCTGTCGCCGCGCAATTTACCGGCGCCAGTGCGCTATTTCCGCCCCGACCAGGGCGGCGTATCGCACTTCAACTACTGGCGCGATAATGCGTTGCTGACCTGGATGCATGCGCGGCTGCTGGTGGGGTTCGTGCTGCGCCTACCACGGCTGCTGTACCGGCGCTGGCTGATGCGCTGAAGGCGGTTTCCTACGCATTGCTCGCGCCGCGATCAATCTCGATATAATGTCAGCGATTCGGCCGGACCGCCGGTGCACCGGCCTTGGGTAGGATGCCGCAGGGCCAACAAGACACAATTCATTATGTCGGAACAAGCGTTGCCACAGCCAACGAGGACGCACCTCGATTCGCTCGCTCTCGAGCGGGAGATCGCGTGCCTGATCGTTCAGGGCTTGAATCTGCCGATCGTGGCCGAGCAGATCGACCCCGAAGCGCCCTTGTACGGCGAGGGATTGGGTCTGGACTCGATCGATATTCTCGAGATCGCACTGATCGTCTCGAAGCAGTACGGCATCGTGCTGCGCGCGGACAATCAGGAAAACGAGCGCATCTTCCGTTCGCTGCGGCATTTTGCGCAATACGTCGCGATCCAGAGAAGCAAGTGAAGCGTGGACGGCTGCGCCAGGCTCTGATCGCAGCCTCGATACTGATCTACGCACTCCTCGCCCATTACAGCAATGCCAGCGCGGGCGCCCACGGCCTCGGTGCGGCCCTGGCGGTCGGGCCGTTGTTGCTGGCGCTTGTCCTGGCCGCTCGCCGCTCGCCGCATCCGCTGATCGCCAGCCTGCTGCTGGCGCCGCTCAGTGCCGTGGTGCTGTTGCTGAGCTGGCATCGTATCGAGCGCAATTTCGCGCTCATGATCCTGTTGCAGCAATGCGGGGCCTATCTGATGCTGGCGCTGATCTTCGGCCGCAGCCTGATGCGCGGGGAGCTGCCGCTATGCACACGCTGGGCCACCACCGTGCACGGGCCGCTGTCGGGCGAGGTGCAACATTACACGCGTGCCGTGACCGCGGCCTGGACAGTATTTTTCCTCTGTATCAGCCTGCTCAGTGCCGTGCTGTATGCCTGGGCGCCGTTGCAGGTCTGGTCGGTGTTCTCGAACTTTTTGACACTGCCGCTGGCGGCGCTGATGTTCGTGGGCGAATACGCGTTGCGCCAGCGCCTGCTGCCCTCGATGCGGCGTATCACGCTGCGCGACACGGCTCGAGCCTATTTTCGCTCCCCCGGCGGCGGCGCCGCATCGCGCTGGTAACGCGCGCCCAGCGCCGAGTCATGCCAGCACTGCCCCTGTTTGTGCATCAGCGGCCCGAGTCGATCGTGGCCTACCGCGATGGCGCGCCAATCAGCGCACAGCGCTTCCTGCTCGATGCGCGCGCGCTCGCGAGCCGACTGCCCGCGGGCATGCACGTGCTCAATCTGTGCACCGACCGCTATCGCTTCAGCGTCGGACTCGCGGCCAGTCTGCTGTCGGGCAAGTGCAGCCTGCTGCCGCCATCGCATACCCCGGAAGTGATCCGGCAACTGCGCTCGTTCGCTCCCGACACCTTCTGTCTGACGGACGACGCCGAATGCACGCTGGATCTGCCGTTGCTGTTCTACCGTGACAGCGAGGCACACCCGGCGCCCCTGCAATCGAGCGAGTGGTCCGTGCCGCAGATCGATGTCGCACAACTGGCCGCTTACGTGTTCACTTCGGGCTCGACCGGTGCACCGCTGCCGCATCGCAAGAGCTGGGGCCGGCTGGTGCAATGCGTGCGCCTGGAGGCCACTCGTTTGAGTCCGATCGATCAGGGCGGCTGCGCGATTCTCGGCACAGTACCGCCGCAACACATGTACGGCTTCGAATCCACGGTGCTGCTGCCGCTGCACAGCGGCGGCGCGCTGTGCGCCGGGCGGCCGTTCTTTCCGGCAGACATCGCCGCAGCGCTGAACGAGCTGCCGCGGCCGCGGGTACTGATCACCACACCGGTGCACCTGCGCTCGCTGCTCGCCGCTGAGATGGCGCTGCCGCAGCTCGATCTGATCGTATCGGCGACCGCGATGCTGCCGACCAATCTGGCGCGCGATGTAGAACGGCGCTATGCGGTGCCGTTGCTGGAAATCTATGGCTCGACCGAGACCGGTCAGATGGCCGCGCGCCGCACCGCGCTCGAGGATGAATGGCAGCTGTGGCCCGGCGTGCGGCTCGAGCTTATCGACGAGCGCTGCTGGGCCCAGGGCGGACACATCGAACAGGCCACGGCGGTGGCCGATATCCTCGAACTCAAGGGCGCGGAGCGCTTTGTGCTGCACGGGCGCACGGCCGATCTGGTCAACATCGCCGGCAAGCGCAGCTCATTGGCCTACCTGAATCATCAGCTCAATGCCATACCCGGCGTGCTGGACGGCGCGTTTTTTGTGCGCGACGACGCGCAGGCCTCGCTGGCTGGCGTCGCGCGGCTCGCGGCGCTCGTGGTCGCGCCATCGCTCGATGTGGCCACAATAGTGCAGCAGCTGCGCGAGCGCATCGATCCGGTGTTCCTGCCGCGGCCGCTGCTGCGCGTACAGGCGCTGCCGCGCAACGAAACCGGCAAACTGCCTCAGCACACGCTGCGCACACTGGTCGCACAGGCTGCCGAACGCCTACCGCATCTGTTTGCATGAACTGGTCCAGCACATCGCTGAGCTTTGCGAGCGATCATCCGGCGCTGGCCGGTCATTTCCCGCAGCACCCGATCATTCCAGGCGTGCTGCTGCTCGATGAGGCCCTGAATGCCGTCCAGCAGGCTGGCATCGCAGGACTGGCACAGCCCGAGGGCTGGCACTGGCACATCAGCAGCGTGAAATTTCACCGCGTCGTGCTAGCGGATGAAACCCTGCGGCTCGAGTGCGTGCAACAGGCCGGCGGCGCGTTGCGGCTCGAAATGCACGTGGGCCACGCTCTGGCGCTCAGCGCCGCGATCGAGCGCCGGCAGGCATGAACGCCGAGGTGGGGACGTCGGAATGGCGACGCCGGCCGGAGCGCGGCAGTTCAGCGCTGCTGCGGGTGATGGCATGGCTGTCGCTGCGCTGCGGTCGCGGCATCGGTCATCCCATTTTGCACCTGATCGCGGGCTATTTTTTCCTGTTCGCGCCACGGGCACGGCGTCACATGCGCGACTATCTGCGGCGCGCGTTGGGCCGCGAGCCTGGTGCGGCCGATCGCTATCGGCTGATCCTATGGTTCGCCACCACCATACAGGATCGCTTGTACATGCTGGCGGGCCGCCATGAGCTGTTTGAGGTCTCGCTCGAGGGCGAGGCCGTGATTCGCGAGGTGGCGGCCGCAGGCGGTGGCGCCTTTCTACTCGGCGCGCACATGGGCAGCTTCGAGGTTCTGCGGACCGTTGGCAATCGCCAGCAGGGGCTGTCGGTGGCCATGGCCATGTACGAAGACAACGCCCGCAAACTCAACGCCGTGTTGGCGGCCGCCAAGCCGCGTGATCCGCCCGAGATCATCGCGCTTGGCCACGTCAATGCCATGCTCAAGATCAGCGAACGCCTGGATTGCGGCGCATTGGTCGGGGTGCTGGCCGACCGCACCCTCGGCGACGAAGCCTCTCTACCGGTCAGCTTTCTCGGCGCTACGGCACACCTGCCGCTCGGGCCGATGCGCGCCGCCGCACTGCTGCGGCGCCGTGTGCTGTTCATGCTCGGGCTTTATCGCGGCGGCCATCGTTACCACGTCGTTTTCGAGCCGCTGGCAGATTTCACCCACACCAGCAAAGCGGAGCGAACCGCGGCGATCGAAGCAGCGGTCAGGCGCTACGCCAGCCTGCTCGAACAGCACTGCCGCAACGATCCCTACAACTGGTTCAATTTTTTCGACTTCTGGTCAAGCGCGCACAGCGGCGCGCGCCGCTCTTGAGCGCGCACCGAGGCGTATTGGCGTTGCTCGCAGCGCTGGTATCGCTGCTGGCGCTGGTCTGCATGGCTGCCGGCGCCGCCGACGATAGCGGCGCGGGCGGCGATGCGTTCGGCCGCCTGATGGCACTGCTGGCGCAGCGCCGGCACGGGCTGGCGGATTTCGAGGAGACACAATACCTGTCGGCGCTCAAGCGACCCACGCATTCATCGGGGGTGCTCAGCTACGACGCGCCGGATCACCTCGAGCAGCGAACGCTCAAGCCACGTCCGCAAAGCGTCGTGCTCGATCACGGCACGCTGACGATGCAGATCGGGACGCATCAGCGCACTCTGAATCTGCAGGACTATCCGCAGTTCGCGCCACTGATCGACAGCGTGCGCGCGACGCTCGCCGGGGACCGCAGCGCCCTCGAGCAGCGCTTTCAAATCGACTTCGAAGGCGACCTGGAGCACTGGCGACTGCAGCTGCGCCCGCTCGAACCCAAGCTGGCCGCGATCGTGCAGCACATTCGACTCTCAGGCGAGCGCGACGCGGTGCTGCAGGTGGAGGTGCAGCAGAGCGACGGCGATCACTCGCTGATGAGCATCACGCCACGCGAATGAAGGGCTCGCGTACGCTGGCCCTGGGACTGTGGCTGCTCGGCATGAGCGTGGCCGCGCTGATCGTCGCGCGCGCCCGCTTCAGTGCCGATTTGTCGGCATTCCTGCCGCGGGTACCTTCTGCCACGCAGCGGCTGCTGGTCGATCAGCTGCAGAACGGGTTGGCGGCGCACCTGATACTGATCGGTATCGAGGGTGGCGATGCGGCGCAGCGTGCAAGCGTGTCCACGGCGCTCACCGCCGCCTTGAGTGCGCAGAGCGCATTCCTGTCCGTCAACAACGGCGACGCCGCCATCGAGGAGCGCGAACGCACATTCGTGTTCGAGCACCGCTACCAGCTCAGCTCCACCGTGACGCCGGAGCGCTTCAGCGTTCCCGGACTGCGCGCGGCCATCGAGGCCACCCTCGACCTGCTCAGCTCACCGGCCGGCTTGCTTGCGAAGCCGCTGTTGCGCAGCGATCCGACCGGCGAGTCATTGCAGGTGATCGATCAGCTCGACCAGGGCGGCGCGCCACACAGCGAGCAAGGCGTGTGGAGTTCACCGGACGGACAGCGCGCACTGCTGATCGCCGAGACACGCGCCTCGGGTTCCGATACCGATGGCCAGGCCGAGGCGCTGGCGCTGATTCGAGCCGCGTTTGCCCGGGCGGTTACGCCCGCCAGTCCGCTGCGGCTGCTGCTGAGCGGGCCGGCGGTGTTCGCGGTCGATGCGCGCGCCACCATCGAGCACGAGGCACTGCGTCTATCGTTACTGAGCAGTGCACTGATCGTGACGCTGCTGCTGCTGGTGTATCGCTCGGCCACCACTGTGCTGCTCGGGCTGCTGCCGGTGGTCTCGGGCGCGCTGGCCGGAGTCGCGGCGGTGGCCATCGGCGCCGGGGTCGTGCACGGCGTTACCCTGGGTTTCGGCATCACCTTGATCGGCGAATCGGTGGATTACTCGATTTATCTATTTGTGCAGTCGCGTCGTGGCGCGCACGGCATCGGCACACTCGAGGTGCCCGCACGACTGTGGCCGACCATAGGCCTCGGCGTGCTGACCTCGGTGTGCGGCTTTGCCTCGTTGTTGCCCTCGAGTTTCCCCGGCCTGGCCCAGCTTGGGTTGTACTCGATCACGGGCTTGATCGTCGCAGCGCTGGTCACGCGACTGGTGCTGCCGCAGTTATTGCCGCAACGTCTGCAGCTGCGCGATCTGGAACCCTTCGGCGCCGCCGCTGCCCGGCTGCTCTGGCGGCTGCATGGCTTGGGTTTCGCCGCCATCGCCTTAGGCCTGGTGTGCGCCGCAGTGCTGTATGGGCATAGAGCCGCTATCTGGAATCGCGATCTGGCGGCGCTCAGTCCGGTGTCAGCCGCAGCGCAGGCGCTGGATGGGCAATTGCGCAGCGCGTTGGGCGCCCCTGACATCAGTAATCTGGTTGTGGTCAGCGGGCCGGATCAGGAATCGGTGCTGCAGCGCGCGGAGATCGTCTCGCAACAGCTCGATGCGCTGGTGAGCGCCGGCGACATGCGCGGCTACGACAGTCCCGCGCGCTATCTGCCGAGCCTTGCGACGCAGGCAGCACGGCTCGCAAGCCTGCCTGATGCGGCGAGCTTGCGCCAACGGCTCGCCGCTGCAACCGCAAGCTTGCCATTGCGCGCCGATGCGCTCGATGATTTCGTGCATCAGGTAGCTGCCGCGCGCGGCAGCGCGCCGCTCGGGCGCGAGGCGCTCGAACACACCTCGTTGGCGCTGGCGGTCGACGCGCTGCTCTGGCGCCATGCCGGGCAATGGTATGCACTGCTGCCGCTGCGCGCCAACGACACCGGAGCGCACGCCGGGAATCTCGACATAACGCGAGTGCGCAGCGCACTGCGTTCCAATCCGGCAGGAACGGTGCTGGCATTGAACATGAAGCAGGAAACCGATGCGCTCTATGGCAGCTACCTGCGTGAGGCGGTGCGACTGTCGCTGGCCGGCCTGGGCGCGATCGTGTTGTTGCTGAGCGTCGCCCTGCGCAGCGCTGTTCGGGTCGCACGCGTGATCGCGCCACTGGCGCTGGCGGTGCTCACAGTCAGCGCAGGACTGATCGCAAGCGGAATCCAGCTGACCATACTGCATCTGATCGGGCTGCTGCTGATCGTCGCCGTGGGTTCGAACTACGCACTGTTTTTCGACCGCCGCGCCGCCCAGCGCGCGAACGCCGATCTGCCGCTGACGCTGGCTTCCCTTTTGATCGCCAACGCCAGTACCGTGATAGGTTTCGGCGTGCTGGCGTTCGCGCGGGTACCGGTGCTCAGCGCGCTCGGCACCACGGTCGCCCCTGGCGCATTGTTGGCGCTGTGGTTTTCGGCTTTGCTGGCCCCGCGCGCGCTGTTTGAGGCAGCGCCACCCGCGCCGCCTGCGCCGCCTGCGCCGCCTGCGCCGGCGGCAGCCTGACGGTGCAGACCCAGCGCATTGCCGCGCAATCCGCCACGGCCTGCGGCGCCTGCATCGTATTGCTGCCCGGCGCATACCAGCAGCTTGCCGACTTCGTACACCGCGGCTTTGACACGGCCCTGCACCAGCGCCACGTGGCCCTGGATCTGATCCTCGCGGCCCCCGAGCTTGCACACCTGACCGATCGCAACTGGCTGCCTCGCCTGCATGATGAGGTGGTGCATCCTGCGCACGCGGCCGGCGACATCGTCTGGCTCGGCGGCATCTCGCTTGGTGCATTCATGGCCTTGCGTTTTGCCGCGCAGTATCCCGAACTGATTGATGGGCTGTGTCTGATCGCCCCATACCTGGGAAGTCGCATGGTCGCGGCCGAGATTGCCGGCTCCCAGTCGCCGCCGTCGTGGCAGCCCGGAGCCCTGGCAGATGACGACGATGAGCGGCGCATCTGGCGCTACCTCCAGGGTCTGCATGCGCCAAAGCCGCGAGTGTTTCTCGGTTTCGGCAGGCACGATCGTTTCGCCGATAGCCAGCGTCTGCTCGCGCGTACCGTGCCGCACGCAAGTTCGCGGCAGATCGACGGCGGCCACGACTGGCCGGTGTGGCGTCAACTCTGGGACAATTTCCTCGACCACTATCGGGCCGAGCCATGAATAGCAATGCGTCCACAACCTATCTGACCTGGCGGCAGTGGCATGCGGCACCGCTGTTGCGCGCATCGCTCGCGTGGCATTGCGCGCTGGCCGGCCTCACGCTGCTGCGGCCGCATTGGTGGCCGTGGACGCTCGGCGCGCTGATGCTCAATCATCTGGCGCTCACGGCCCTGGGACTGTGGCCGCGCAGCCGCATGCTCGGCTCGAATTGGACGCGCCTGCCCGCGCGCGCAGTGCTGCGCGGAGAAGTGGCCATCACCATCGATGATGGCCCGGATCCCGAGATCACGCCTCAGGTGCTGAGGATCCTGGCCGAGCACCGCGCACGCGTGACATTTTTCTGCATCGGCGACCGCGTGCAGCAATTTCCGCAGATCGTGCGCGAGTGTCTGTCGCAAGGACACGCGATTGAAAACCACAGTTATCGGCATGCGAACTATTTCTCGCTGCTGGGCATCGGCGCGCTACACGCGGAAGTTGCGCGCGCACAGCGCAGCATCGAGAGCATCGGCGGTGTTGCGCCACGATTCTTTCGCGCCCCCGCGGGCTTGCGCAGTCCGCTGCTCGATCCGGTATTGCAACGCATGGGGCTGCAGCTGGCGAGCTGGACGCGGCGCGGGTTCGATACCGTCAATTCCGATGCCGGTGCCGTGCTGTCGCGCCTGACGCGCGGCCTGAGCGCCGGGGACATTCTGTTATTGCACGACGGGCATGCCGCGCGCACCGGTGCCGGCGGCGCGGTTGTGCTCGAGGTGTTGCCGGCGCTGCTCACCGCGATCGAGCGGCGCGGTTTGCGCACCGTAACACTGCGCGAGGCGCTGGCATGAAGTCCGTGACGCTGCCCGCCGGGTTGCTCGAATCGGCCAGCGCCCCTTATCGCGCGGCCAGCCGCTTCGCCTACAAATTTGCCCGCGGCAAGCTGCGCGGGGATCCCGCGTATCGGGCCATCCTGGAGCGCGGGCTGCTGCTGGGACGACGGCGTATACTCGACTTGGGCGCAGGTCAGTGCCTGTTGGCCGCCTGGCTGCAGGCGGCGCAGCGCTGCTACACGCGCGGCGACTGGCCGCCGCAATGGCCGCCACCGCCCAGCGCGCTGTCGCTACGCGCCATCGAACTGATGTCCCGCGAAGTCGAGTGCGCCCGTCGCGCGCTGGGAGCCACGGTCGAGGTGCTGCAGGCGGATATGCGCAGCGCCGAGTTCGGCGCAGCCGATGCCGTGGTCATGCTGGACGTAATGCACTACGTGGCCGCCGCCTCGCAGCGGGCGATCCTGCAGCGGGTGCGCGCCGCACTGCCCGCGGGCGGAGTGTTGCTGCTGCGCGTCGGCAATGCCGGTTCCGGCGTCCGCTTCGCCTACAGCCGTCTGGTCGACAAGATCGTTATGCTGGCGCGTGGCCATGGTTTAGTCACCGTGCACTGCCGCAGTGTCGCGCAATGGGCGCAACTGCTGCGAGAGTGCAACTTCGAGAGTGAGGCGGTACCGATGAGTCAGGGGACACTGTTCGCCAATGTGCTGCTGATCGCTCACGCGCGATGACAGCGCTGCGGATGACCCATTTCACTGCGACCAGCTGCCTGGGCCGCGGTCTCAAGATGACGCTGGCCGCGCTCGAGGCGGCGCGCAGTGGACTGACGCCCTGTGACTTTGAAACCGTCGCCCTCGATACCCAGATCGGCCAAGTCAGCGGCCTCGAAGCCGTGCGATTGCCGGCGCAGCTGCGCGCCTACGATTGCCGCAACAATCGGCTGGCAGAGCTGGGACTCGAGCAGGACGGGTTTTGCGAGGCCGTGCACGCGAGTGCTGCGCGCTGGGGCCGACAGCGTCTGGGCGTGTTCCTCGGCACCAGCACCTCGGGCATTCTCGAAACCGAGATCGCCTACCGCGCACGCGATCGCCTGAGCGGATTGTTGCCGGTAGGTTTCGACTACGAGCACCGTCATAACTCGTTTTCGGTCAGCGACTATGTGCGCCGCGCACTGAAGCTCGAGGGGCCCGTGGCCTCGCTGTGCACGGCCTGCTCCTCGAGCGCCAAGGTATTCGCCGCTGCGCAGCGCATGATCGACGCCGGCATGATCGATGCCGCGGTGGTCGGCGGGGTGGATTCGCTGTGTCTGACCACACTCTACGGGTTTCATTCGTTGCAGCTGATGGCGCGCACCGCCTGCCGCCCGTTCGATCTGCGGCGCGACGGGCTGTCGATCGGCGAAGCAGCGGCGTTTGTTCTGCTCGAGCGCGCATGCGGCGCCAACGACCACGCCGTGCTGCTGCTGGGGGCTGGTGAATCCAGCGATGCCCACCACATGTCGAGCCCGCACCCCGATGGCGCCGGAGCACGCAGCGCCATGCGCCGTGCGCTCGATGCCGCGGGGCTTCAGACGCGCGATGTCGATTACATCAATCTGCATGGCACCGGCACGCCGAGCAACGACAGCGCTGAGTCGCTCGCCGTCAGCGCGCTGTTCGGCACCGAGACACCCTGCAGTTCCACCAAGGCCGCCACCGGCCACACGCTCGGGGCGGCCGGTGCGCTCGAAGCGGTCATATGCGCGCTGGCCCTGAACAACGGGCTGCTGCCCGGCGGCCTGAACCTCAGCGAGCGCGACCCGCAGCTCACACTGAACTACCTGACACACAATCGGCGCGCGCCGCTCAAAACCGTGCTCAGCAATTCATTCGGCTTTGGCGGCGTCAACTGCGCGCTGCTGTTCGGACGCGCGAGCTAGCAATGGCCAAGCTGTCGGTCTGCATTGAAGGCATCGGCGTGCTCGGGCCCGGTCTTTGCGATTGGCCCGCGAGCGCAGCCGTGCTCGCGGGGGCGAGCCCGTACATCTGTGCGCGCACTGTACTGCCGCCGCCCGACGCGCTGCCGGCAGCGGAACGGCGGCGCGCCGGCCGCGTGATCAAACTTGCACTCGGCGTCGGCGCCGAAGCGGTGTCACAGTCCGGGCGCGATGCCCGCGGCTTGCCGGGCGTATTCAGCTCCTCCGGCGGCGATGGCGATAATTGTCATGCCATTTGCGAGGCACTTGCGGGCAGCGAGCGCCTGATCTCGCCGACGCGCTTTCACAATTCGGTGCACAACGCCGTCGCCGGATATTGGAGTATTGCCTATGGCTGCGCCGAAGCGTCGGTAACGGTGTGCGCGTTCGATGCCAGTTTCGCTGCGGGGCTGCTCGAAGCGAGCTCACAGGTGACCCATAACGGCTGCCCCGTGCTGCTGCTGGCCTACGATGTCGACTACCCCTCACCGCTGTATGAACAGCGCCCGATAGCCGACGCCTGCGCGCTGAGCCTGCTGCTGAGCCCCGCTGACTCCCCGAACGCACTCGCCGTCATAACTCTCGCCCTGAGTCAGCAACCGGCAACCCGGTTCGACGACCCCGAACTGGAGAGCCTGCGGCTGTCGATTCCGGCCGCGCGCGGTCTGCCCCTGCTGCAGCAGCTGGCGCGCTCACGCAGCGGTACGGTATTCCTGGATTATCTGGATACGGCGCGACTGGCAGTCGAAATTCAAGTATGACCATCGATCGCGACTGGATTGCCGGCCATATCCCGCATCAGGGTCGCATGTGCCTGCTCGATCGCGTGCTGTTCTGGGATAGCAGCTGCATCGAGTGCGCCAGCAACACACACCGCGCACCCGATCATCCGCTGCGCGCGCACGGCCGACTGGGGGCGGCGTGTCTGATCGAATATGCCGCCCAGGCCATGGCCGTTCATGGCGCACTGCTGCAACCGCAGCCGCAGGGTGCCAACGCCTTCGGCATGCTCACGAGCGCGCGCGCCGTGGAATTGTTCGTTGACCGTCTGGATCAGGTGGCCGGCGAGTTGCTGATTCGCGCCGAGCGGCAGCATAGCGATGCGCGCGCTGCGCTCTATGCCTTCCGCGTCAGCGATGGCGCGCACCTGCTCGCGCAGGGACGCGTCAGCCTGCTGCTCGAGCCGCCGGTATGAGCTCGGGCAGGCGTCGCGCATTGGTTACCGGCGCCAGCGGCAGTATCGGCGCCGCGATCTGCCGCCGACTGGCCCGGTCCGGGCATCTGGTCTATCTGCACGCGCATCACGGCGGTGAGCGAGTGCAGGCGCTCGCGCACGAGCTCAATACCGGCGGCGAGTGCGCACAGGTGCTGCGCTTTGATGTTACCGATCGGCCCGCTACCCACGCGGTGCTCGAGCAGGTGTTGCAGGCCGGCCCGATCCAGGTGCTGGTCAACAACGCCGGCATCCACGACGACGCGGTGTTCCCCGGCATGAGTGCGCTTCAGTGGCACCGAGTAATCGATGTGGCGCTGAACGGCTTCTTCAACGTGACGCAGCCGCTGCTGATGCCAATGATCCGCACCCGCTGGGGCCGCATCATCAATATCTCCTCGGTGGCGGCCCTGATCGGCAACCGCGGTCAGGTCAATTACGCCGCCGCCAAAGGTGCGTTGAACTCCGCCACGCGCGCGCTGGCGCTGGAGATCGCCAGCCGCGGTATCACGGTCAACGCGGTGGCGCCCGGAATCATCGCCACCGACATGAGCGAGGGCCACTTTAGCGCCGCCATCATCGCGCAGCTGGTGCCCATGCAGCGTCCCGGCAGTGCCAATGAGGTCGCGCACCTGGTCGATTTCCTGGCCGGCGAGGCTGCCGGCTATGTCACCGGCCAGGTCATCTGCGTTAACGGCGGTATGGCCTAGCGCTCGATTCGACTATGGATTTGGGCGTTAATTCGCAGCGCCGGCCCGCGCTGAGGCTCATCATTGCGGTTGGGTTATAGTGGCACTCGTGCGCATTGGAGGACGGGGCTGATGAAGGTGTTTCTGCGTCCGGCACTATGGATGTTGGCAATCGTCGCGACCTTGAGTCCCGCGGCGCATGCTGCCTGGACCTTTCCGCGCCTCGACAGTGCCGCCAAGGCCAAGCAGGCCGGCACTACGGTTCATCCGGCCGTGCACCAGGCCGTGCGCCCGCTGGGCAATCATCTGCGCCTGGTCAGGCCGCTGGGCAGCAACCGGCCGCCGCCCAAGACCATTCTGGCCAAGCGGCCGCCTTAAGTCAGCGCTTCGCCAGCGAGGCGGCGAACTTCGGGGTAGGCAGCACGGTGGCCGGGTCGACCGCGGTATCGCCTTCGCGAATCTCGAAATGTACGTGCGGACCGGTGGAGTGGCCGGTACTGCCCAGCAATGCGATCAACGTGCCCTGGCTCACGGTATCGCCCTTCTTGACCTTCAGTTCGCTGTTGTGGGCATACAGTGAACTCATGCGGCCGTCGTGCTCGATGATGACGACATTGCCGTAGCCGCGCAGACCGTCCCCGGCATAGATGACCTGGCCATCTGCGATCGCATAAACCGGCTCGCCCGACTCGGCTGCGAGGTCGATGCCTTTGTGCATCTTGCCCCAGCGCTGACCGAACTCGGAACTCACGATGTAGGCATCCAGCGGCCAGCGGTAGGGACCGGCATTCGGCTGTGTCGAGCGCGGCACGCGTGCCAGCGGCGCACCGGCGCCCACAGACGCAGCCTGCACTCCAGGGGCTGTGGATTTGGCGGGCGTTGCGGCTCGCGCGCGATGCAGCTCCCTGAGCACTTCGGATTCGCCGTGCTCGCCCGCGTCGGTAAAGGTCTTGAGCAGATCTTTCTCCGCCATATAAGCCCGCATGCGCGCAGATGTGGCCGAGGCTGCCTGTCTGGCCGCTTCCGCCGCCTTGCTGGAACTCTGCTGAACATTCTGCACCCAGGGCTGGGTGCTGGCGCAACCCGAGGCGCTCAGCGCAAGCACGGTTGCGATCATGATGGGACGCAAGCTTCTCATGGCTGTTCTCGGCTGGTGGCGCCGCGTTCGGCGATTCGACGCGCCGAGGATGCTAGCGAGGCCGCCCTGGTCACACCCTCCCTCTTACGAGGGGGTGGCCGCGCCGCGGGCGGCGCGCTTAATGTGCTCAATAACGCACGAGGAGGCGCCCATCATGCAACATAAAATTCCGGCACCGGCAGCGCTCGATGTGGTCACGGCAACCTGCATCATTCTAATCGGGGTGAGCTGGTTTGGTCTCAATACCCTGGTGTTCTCCATCGGCCGTCTGAGCCAGAGCACTCGCTTCTACGAATTGCTGTCGGTGCTGCGCCAGCCCTCGCTGTTGTTGAGCGGTGTCGGCAGCGGACATGGGCTCGAGACCGTGGCTTTCACGCTCGTGTGCCTATTGGCGCTGACTGCGTGCCTTGCGCCATGGCTCAGTCCACGGCGCAGCGCCTGGCTGGCCGGAACGTTGCCGCTTGCGCTGATGCTGGTTTGCGCGCTGGCGCTGTACTACGGTGGCTCGAGCTGGCCCGTGGATGCTGCGCCCGACTCGCTGCGCGGCCATCTGATCCGCTGGGGCAATCAATCCATGCAGTGGGCTACCGGTGAGGTGGCGCAGCGCGTCAGACTCGGCGCCGGCGCCTATCTGGGATTGTTTGGCAGCGTGGTACTGGCCGGGCGGGCCGCGCTGAGATATCGCGCTATGGCACTACCGGCGGAGCCAGCTTCCAGCGCCGATGTGTCCACATCCAATCGGCCGGGTCGGCCCGAATCTGCGTTTCGAGGATCTGCGCATAGCGCTCGGTAAACACCGCAGGCTCCAGGCGCTCACCGGCCGCTGCCATCGGGTGGAAGGTCATGTCGTAGTAGCCACGGCCGGTGCGGCGCATGGAGGTAAAGAAAGCGGCATAGCCGGTCAGCCGGGCAATCTCACCGGGGCCCGGATAGAACGCCGTTTCGCGTCCGAAAAAACGCAGCCAATGACGGCCACCGCTGGAGGCCGGAATCTGATCGGCCATGAGCGCAATCGCATGCAGTTCGTTGCGCCGGCGCGCCACGGCTCGCACCAGCTTCTTGGCCGCGACCATGCGCGCGCCGAATCGGCCGCGCAGTTTGAGCAGTTCGCGATCTGCGCCGGCCGAATGCAGCGGCTTGTAGGCGGCATCAATCGGCACACCCAGATACAGCACGACGCCTTGCAATGACCACTCCCAGTTGCCCAGGTGACCCGCCACCAGCAGCACCGAGCGTCCAGCGGCGGTTTCAGCATGCACCAGTTCGGCATTGGTAAAGCGTATACGGCGGCGCATCTCCTCGGCCGATAGGCTCGCGAGCTTGATGCATTCCGCAATCACCTGTCCGAGATGGCGATAGTAGGTAGCCAGCAGCGACTCGATCTCAGCGCGCGAACGGCTCGGAAAACAACCGCGCAGGTTGGTGCGTGCCACCTGCACCCGGTAGCGCAGCAGGTATCGCAATACCAGAACCAGCAGTGCGGTCAATGCATACAGCACGCCGAAAGGCAGCGCCGCCAGCGCGCGCAGCCATAGCGCGGGCCGCTGGTCGGTTGACACGGGAGCAGTCTGGCTCAAAGGCTGTCGCATCTCCTGTCAGATAGTCATACGCTTGCCAGCATGCTATGGATCAAAGCACTGCATCTGATCGCCGTCATGGCCTGGCTGGCAGGTCTATTCTACCTGCCGCGGATCTTCGTTCATTACGCCGAAGGCCGCTCCAACGGTGAGGACGTGCGCCGGCTGGTGATCATGGCACGGCGGCTGTATGGCTTCATGAGCATCATGGCCGTGCTGGCAGTGGTGTTCGGCCTATGGCTGTGGCTCGGCTTTCACGACGCGGGGCGGTGGTTGATGGTCAAACTGCTGTTCGTGCTGGGGTTGATCGGCTACCACTTTGTTTGTCGCGTGCTGCTCGGGCGCATGCAGCGCGCCGCGCCGCTGCCCGGACCGCTGGCCTTGCGCCTGTTCAACGAAGCCTCACTGCTGCTGGTAGTGCCCATCGTCATCCTGGCAGTGCTCAAACCGTTCTGAGCGGCTCGCTCAGATCGTGCGGCTGAACAGCAGCTTGTCGGGCATCCGGCGCGACAAACGCGCATCGAAGGCCATGCAGATATTGCGCAGGAATGCGCGGCCCTTGTCGGTGACCCGGCAGCCGGCGCCATCGAGATTCACCAGCCGATCGGCCGCGGGTTCGGCCAGCCGCTGCACGGCCGTAAGCAGGAAGTCGGTGTAATCCTCGGGAACATCCCAGCGCGTTTCCAGCCGCGTCATCAGACGCAGGATATGGCGGCGCAGTACCTGGTCCTCGGCATTGAGCAGATGGCCGCGATGGATCGGCAGCTCACCGCGCTCGACCCGTTCCTGATATTGCCGCAGATCCTTCTCGTTCTGTGCCAAGGCATCGCCGGTATCACCGATCGAGGATACGCCCAAGCCGATCAATGGCCGCGTGAAGGCATTGGTATAGCCCATGAAATTGCGGTGCATCGAACCCGATTGCCGTGCCTTCCAGAGACTGTCGGACTCCAGCGCAAAGTGATCCAGTCCGATTTCGCGGTAGCCGGCGAGTGCGAGCCGCTCGCGCCCGCGCTCATAGAGCTCGCGTTTTTGCTGCCCCCTCGGTACGTCGGCCTCGGTGAAACGGCGCTGGCCCGGCTTGATCCAGGGCACGTGCGCATAGCCATACAGAGCGATGCGGTCGGGTCGCAGGCGGCACAGCGCATCCATGGTGGCATCGACGCTGGCCAGTGTCTGCAACGGCAGCCCGTAGATCAGATCGAAATTGATGCTGTCGTAGCCCAGAGCGCGCGCGGCCCGGGTCACTTCGTGCACCTGAGCTTCGCTTTGCACACGATTGACGATGTCCTGCACGCGCGGATCGAAGTCCTGCACGCCGAGACTGATGCGGCGAAAACCATGGCGCGCGAGCACGCCGAGCTGCTCGGCGCTGGTCACACGCGGATCGACCTCGATCGAGCAGATCGCATCCGGACGCAGACTCGCGCGCGCGAACAGACCCGCCAGCATCGCTTCGAGCTCACCGCTGGTCAGAAAAGTCGGCGTACCCCCGCCCAGATGCAGCTCGCCGAGCTCCAGTCGCGAGCGCCCGAGCGGACGCAGATACAGATCCAGCTCGCTATGCAGCGCCCGCAGATACGGCATGACGAAGTCGTGGCTGCGGGTGATGCGCGTGTTGCAGCCACAGAAGGTGCACAGCGCGCGGCAGAACGGGATGTGCACGTAAAGCGCCGCACCGTGTTCGCCGCCGGCAGCCAATGCGCGCCCGATATGCTCGAGCCACTGGCTCTCGCTGGGTGCGAGTTCCCAGTAAGGTACGGTGGGATAACTGGTATAGCGCGGCCCAGGGACATCATATTTGGCGATCAGCGGATCGGCGACTACGGCACTCATCCGAATATTTCCCGTTGCACGCGCAGCGTCAGCCGCACATTCGCTTCCGGCGTGGTTTGCAGCACGCCATGTCCCAGGCCGCAGACCCACCCTGCACGTAGCGCCGCCGGCTGCTCGAGCAGGCGCGTGAAATACTCGCGCAACCGCCGCTCCAATGGTGCTGCCGGCAGCAGCAGCCATTGCGGATCGATATTGCCCTGCACGCTGCAGCTGTCGCCCTGTGAGCGCAGCACCTCGACCAGATCGTGCCGCCAGTCGATTCCCAGGCACTGCAGATCGATCGCCCGCAACGCCGACCAGTGCGCAGGCCCGGTGTCGCGCGAATAGTAGATCACCGGCGTGTCCGGGCAGCGCAGGCGAAACTCCCGCACGACCGCCGCCAGAGGTTCAGCGGCATAGCGCGCGAACTGCTGCGGGTCGAGCGTACCGGCCGCGGTGTCGAAGATTGCCACGCAGTGTGCACCCGCCTGCGCCTGTAGCGCCATGTTGGCCGCCAGCAGGCCGCACAGCCGCTCGTTGAAGCCCTGGTACAATCCATCGTCCAACCCGTCGAGACTGCGCGCGAAGCCCTCGTGCGAGCCGGCGACGGCGTAGGCATAGAGCGTAAAGGGACCGCCGACGAAACCGATCAGGCCGGTTTGCGACGGCAGGCGCGCGCGCAGCAACTCGATGGCCCGGGCCTGGAAACTCATGTGCGCGGCGCGTTCGGATCCGCCCTGCAGCCTTGCCAGGTCGGCGGGGCTGCGCAGATACCAATCCAGTTGCGGCCCGGGCGCGTAGCGCAAACCCATGCCCATGGCCTCGAGTGGAAACAGCAGATCGGAAAAAAGAATCGCGGCATCGAAGCCGAATTCCTCGATCGGGCCGAGGGTCACCTCGGCCGCAAGCTGCGGCTGTTTGCATAGATCGATGAACTCGTGCCGCGCACGCAGCGCCTGGTAGTGGCGATGGTAGCGGCCGGCCTGGCGCATGAACCACACCGGCGGCCGCCCGGAGTTGCGGCACGAGAGCGCCTGTAGCAGCAACGGCTCAGTCACGGTGGATCTGCGTAAGCAGATAGCCGACGCCGCGAATGCTGCGGATCACGCGCGGATCGGCGGCATCGAGCTCGACCAGTTTGCGCAGCCGCACGATGAAATTATCGACCGTACGTGAAGTTGGAAATTCATCGGCCGACCAGGCGCGATCGAGAATTTCATCGCGGCTGACGGCCCGGCCGGCGCGCTCGGCCAGCAGGCGCAGCACGGCGCACTCCTTGTGCGTGAGCGATTGGCTTTGGCCGTCGACCGTGGCCACAAAGCGCTCGAAGTCGATCAGCGCCCGGCCGATGTGCACCTGACCGCGCATCTCGCCGGGAACCTGTGCCAGATCCTGCGCCCGCTTGAGACAATTCTGAATGCGCAGCAGCAGCTCGCGAAAGTGAAAAGGCTTGGCGACATAGTCGTCGGCGCCAAGTTCCAGGCCGCGTATGCGATCCTCGGCGTTGGCATGCGCGGTCAGGAACACGATGGCGGTGGCCGGCGCGCGCTCGCGCAGCACTCGCGCCAGTTCGAAGCCGCTGCCGTCGGGCAGCCCGACATCCAGCAGCGCCAGTTGAAAGCTGCTCTCGCCGATCGCGCGCCGTGCGCTCGCCAGTGAATCCGCACGCGTGATCACGAAGCCCGCGGCGCCGAGCCGCTCGATCAGGGTTTCGGCCACATTACGCTCGTCCTCGACCAGCAGCAGGCGCGTGGGCGTACTCATGGGCGCCGCATCTTAGGTACTGACCGGGAACCACAGTTCGGCGCGGAAGCCTTCACCGGGCGCGGTATCGAATTTTGCCCGGCCGCCCATGCGCTGCATGAGCCGCCGCACCAGGTAGAGCCCGACTCCGGCGCCGCTGGAATTCGGCCCGCGCCCAAACAGGCGGCCGAGGCGGCCCGCGGCGGCGGCGACGCCCTGGCCATTGTCCTGATATTCCAGCAGCAGTTGCGCGCCGCGCACGACCGCCGTGAGCCGGACGCGCACCGGGCTCATGCGCGCATGGCGCACCGAGTTTTCCACCAGATTGCGCAGAATCATCTGCAGCGCGGCCGCATCGGCCTGGATCGGCGGCAGCGCCGCATCCACGTGCGCCAGCACGTCGAGCGCCGCGCCATGCGCTTGCGCGATGTCCTGCAACGCACGTGCGAGCCACGCCTGCAACGGAATCGACTGCTCCCTCAGCGGTCCGCCGCCTTCGATACGCGCCAGCTCCAGGGTCTTATCGATCTGCGATTCGAGCCGGTGCGAGTCCTCGAGCAGCCGGCGCGCGAGCTCGGCGCTGTGCCCGCCTTCGGCGATCGCCTCGGCCTGCAGCCGGATGCTGGTCAGCGGGGTACGCAACTCATGCGTCACCGAGGCAAAGAAGGCCTGCATGCTGCGCGCGCGCCGATGCTCGCGCCAGTACAGCCATGCCAGCAGCAACGATACCGCCAGCAACAGCGCCAGCGAGCTGGCGGATTCACCGACCAGCATGAGCTGGGTTCGCGACCACTGTGCCGCGGCGAGCCCCGAGCCATCGCCGCGCAGCGCCTCGAGCGCCGCGATCTGCCGCGCCTGGCGCTCGATGACCGTCGCCCACCACACCACCAGAACGATCTGCAGTGACAGCCAAACTGCCACGGCGGCTGCCAGCAGCAGCACACGGCGCATGGGCACCGTACTGAGGCCGCCCTTGCCGGCGCTGTCTCTCACAGACCCAGCCAGCTACGCCATTGCACCGCAGATGGAAACATCTGCAGATTCTGTACCCCGGCGCGCCGCAGGTGCTGGTAGGTCTTGCCGGGCCCGCAGGCGTGCTGCGCCAGGCCTGCAACGCTGCCGCGCCAGCGCTCGAACTGTGCGCTGCTGTACCAGTACAAATGGCTCGCCTGGGCAGGCGCGTCGGCCGCGTCCAGCTCGAGCGCTGCCGGCATGCGGTAGGTGGCGATGACGTACCGCGCGTTCCAACCGCTGGCAGCCTGCTCATGCGTCAGCACTGTCCACTGTGAGAGCGCAGGCAGCTGCAGCAGCGGCTGTTGCAGCAACGGCTCGAGCTGCGCAAATCCTAAACCCTCGGCACAGCCCTCGACCCACAGGCCGCGCTCGGCGAGCCCCTGCCAGCTCGAGAGTCCCGGAACCCAGACGTGCGCGGCGGCATTGATCAGCGCGGCCGCCTGCTGAGGCAGCGCGCGTCCATGGGTGATGAACAGCGCCTGGCTCGCCGGCAAATGCCGCTGACACAGGCCGATACCGGCCTCGATGGGCTCCACGACGGCCCGCTCGGCCCGGCTCCCGTCCCAGGCTCGAACCGGGCCTGTTGCGGCAGCCAGCGGCGCTGGCGGCGTCCAGCGCAACTGCGGCCCACCGTCTGCTTCCCGCAGATACAGCAGCGCACCCAAGTCCGGTACTTCAATCTGCGTGGCGCCAAAGCGCTGATGGCAGCCGCCGCCGCGCTCGGCCAGCAGTGCGCGCTCGATCCCTACCGCCCGCCGGCTGGGGGCATGATCGATGGCGGCCAGCAGCTCACCGGTGACGGCGTCGTCGGCGCGGCATTCGATAGCCAGCGCGCCCTGCGCCGGTGCGGCCGGACACCCTGACAGGGGCAGCACCATGCGCGGCAGGGGCGAGAACAGTTGCTCGAGCAGTGCGCGCCCGCTGTCATCGGCCCATAGCCGTGCCAGGCCGGCAAAGGCCAGCACTATGGCATCGAGTTGACGTGCCGAGCCGCGGGGCTCATGCAGACGCCGCAGGCGCGAATCCACATTGCCGCGCAGATCCACCAGCCGCAGGGCCGCGGGGCCAGCGGCAGCTGCCGGACGCGGCAACAGACGCTGAAGCAGATCGGGTACGAAGCACATTCGCCGCGGTGAAGAGGTGCCTAAAGTGAGTTGGAAACCCGCGGCCAGACGCTCGGGAACGTCGCGCGCAAAGATGACTATGTCGTTGGGCTGCTCGCGGGCCGGTACCGCCGCAAGGCGCAGCCGCGCGGTGCGCTCGAGACTCAGGTCCTTATAGGAATGCACGGTGAAGTCGACCGCGCCATCGAGCAATGCCTGGTCGATCTCGGCGGTGAAGAATTCCTTGCCATCGACGGAAGACAGCGGGCGGTCCTGGATACGGTCGCCGCGGGTTTCGATGCCGATCAGCTCGACCTTAAGCCCCGCATGCAGCTGCTCGAGCTGTCGAGCGATCGCTGCACTCTGCGCACGCGCCAGGGCTGAGCGGCGCGTGCCGAGCTTCAGTACACGCGGCCGCATGACTCAAACGGCGTTGAAGGCCGCCAGATCCTCCCAGCTATGAGGATGCGAGGAGTTTGCACCCAGCGACCGCAACACGGCCTTTTCAAGACATACGGCACGCGAACGTTCGAGCTGACGGCGCCGCAGTTCAGAATGGGCCTGCAGCATGTTGAAGAACGTCCCAAGGCTCACGAACTCGGGCAGGTCATTCCACGGCGCCGCGCCCTCGGCTCCGGCGCCCAAGTGAATGATTCTGCCGCCGCCGGCCTGCCGTTCGCGCCAAGCGGCGACCCGGACCAGATCGGCCTCGTGGTCCGGCGGCACGCAGATAATGACCTGACGCGCACTGCGCCAGGCCGTCAGTTCGGCCTCGACCCCGGGTTCGATCACGCGAACCGGTCGCTCGGGGCTGCGCTTTGCAAGCTCGAGAGACAGCTCCTGGGCGCGTTTCGCAGTGCGGTTCCACAACCACAGCTGCGAACCCGTGAGCCAGGGCGCCACCGCCTGTGCCAGCTGCCCGGCGCCCACCAGTAGAGTAGGACCGGAACCGGCCTCCTCGCCCAGCAGCCGCCGCACCTGCGAACCGTAGGAAGCGCTGCCGAGGCTGCCCAGGTGCTGGGCCCGGATCTCCTTGGCATCCTGGAATAAATGCTGCATCCAGGGTGAGAGCTGTTTGGACAACGGCGAGCTGCGGCCGAGAAAATCGCGCCAGGCCTGTTTGATCTGGCCGAAGATTTCCGTCTCGGCGACCAGCTTGCTCTCCAGTCCGCAGCAAAAACGCAGCAGAAACGCATAGGCGGCGGCACCCTCGAAATGCTCGAGCGCACCATCGGATGGAAATTGCTGTCGGGCCGCAGCGAGGCATTCCTGGCCGAACATAACGGCCACACGCCGCTGACAGGTGTCGATCAGGAACAGGTCCTGCCCGCACTGGGGCTCCGGCGCCGTGGCCGTGGCCACATGCGCTCCGCGCCATTGTAGGACGTTGAGACCACGCAAATCCATGGCATCAAAGCCTAACCCGCGCCGAGGCCCATTTGTCATGGCCGTGTCATGAACGCAGCCACAGCCTGGGCACAAATCGCATTTTTATAACAATGCCGGCACAGATGTACCAACGACTGCGATATGCCATCATTCGGTCCTGCACATCGGAGCGAATATGGACGATCCGGCCGTTGAAGATCGGGGCAGCCAAACCGCGCTGCAAAACCTCAATTCGGTGCTGACGGTCGACGAGAAACTCGAAGCCTGGGCCATCCAGCGGCGGGTGTTCGCACTCGGCCATCGCCGCGTGGCGCTGGGCGCCACTACCGGGCGCTTTCTGGCCGTGACGCGGCCGCTGTTCGGGGGCTTTGATCTGGCCGACATACGCTGGCAGGATCTGAAGCAGATTCATCTGCATGTCGGGGTCCTGGGCGCGACCCTGCAACTGACTGCCTTCACCGGTCCCGACTTGGCTTCGGCATCCGGACCCACGATCTCACTGGTCTATGAAGGTCTGCGAAAGGAGCAAGCGCAGGGGCTCTATCGTATCTGTCAGGCCCACGATCAGGCCTGGCGCGAGAAACGTCGGGTGCGCGATCTGGAGGAGCTGCGGGCGCGCTCAGGCGGCATTCAGCTCAGCGGTTCCGGCGGCAGTGACACTGCGGCATCGGCCGACGGGGACGCTGCCAGCCGTCTGCGCAGCGCCAAATCCATGCGTGACACGGGCCTGATCACCGACTCCGAGTATGAGTCGCTCAAGGCCAAGATCATCAGCAACGTCTAGGCCCCCGGGCGCATTGGTGCGCGGCGCCACGGTCGCGGTGCTCATGCTGTCGCGGTTTCACATGGCGTGTCAGCGGGCGTACCCTATGGTGCGTTACAGGGGCACCGTCCACGATTATGTCGCCCGCTATCGGCGACGAGGCTAGCACCATGAGACACGCCCACGGATCATTCATCACTGCCGCGCTCGCCATGCTGTGCCTAGGCGCCGGCGCTGCCCTGGCCGCCACTGAGACTGCTGCGCCGCCCGAGGCCACGGCCTGGCAGCATCACCACGGGACCTTCAATTACTTCGGCATCACTTCGATCTATAGCTGCGACGGATTGGAAGACAAGGTTCGACAGATCCTGCTGTTCTTCGGCGCGCGCCGCGGTGTGCAGGTTCAGGCCAGCGGCTGCCCTCGCGGGCCGAATTCGCTGTCTCGCTTCGCCTGGGTCACGGCGGATTTTGATACCCTGGCCACCGCTCCTGCCGATACCGCCGCGGCCGATATCGTGCAAGCCCATTGGACGCCGTTCAAACTCGATGGCCAGCGGCCGTTCTTCATGGGCGAGGGCGATTGCGAGCTCATGAGCGCGATGAAGCCCCTGCTGACGCAGAGCTTCAGCTGGCGCGGCCTAGCCTACGACACCGGCTGTACTCCGCATCAGATAACGCTTGACGACTTCCGCGTTCGAGGTGAAGTGCTCAAATCCAACGCCGCGCATGCCGGCTGAGCGGCCGCTTACAGCGACCCGAGACGCGCCGGCAAAGATCACGACGTATTTGTCCTCGGGATGAGTGTGGCATCGGGCGATCAACGCGGCGCCGTCGTGCGCGTAACCTACCTCGAATTACGCGCGCCACCGACGCTGCGCGAATACGGCGGTCCCGAGCGGATCGAGCGCGAGCGCATGACTCGCTCGACTTACCTGTGGCTCTATCGGCGCGTCGGCGCGAGCGTGCTGTGGGATCAGCGGCTTGCGATTTCCTCCGACGCCCTCGATTCGCTTTTGGCCGGCGATGCGCTCGCAATCTACGTCTTGCGGGGCGGCGACGATAAGCCGATCGGATTTTGCGAATTCGATCGCCAGGGATTTCCCGAGATCGAGCTCAAGAACTTTGGAGTGATCCCCGCTGTGCAGGGCCGCGGGCTGGGATCCTGGCTGCTGTCCGTGGCCTTGCAGGCGCAATGGCAGTCGGGCGCGAGCCGCATCTGGCTGCACACGGACACCTGGGATCACCCTGCCGCCGTAAAGATCTACGAGCGCGCGGGATTTCAGATATTTGATGTCAGGGACGAGCTGGCCGCACCTCTTTAGGCGACCAGGATCATCATGACGCGCATTATTCTGGTTCGACACGGTCACGTTCCCGGCATCGAACCCGAGCGCTTTCGCGGCAACGTCAATCTGGATCTGACCGCGCGCGGCCTGCTTGAAGCGCAGCTCACGGCGCAGCGTATCGCACGGTACTGGCAGCCAGCCATCGTCTATACCAGCCCGAGGCAACGCTGCATCGATACCGGAAGATTCATCGCCGAGCGTTGCGCCGTTGCCAGCCAGGTACTCA